>Ga0210025_1000044_pt1 | contig 193973 bp, 169 predicted proteins | sample CryGeyme20150102_FD_183989 | JGI IMG/M metagenome (GOLD analysis project Ga0210025, IMG submission 183989) | Groundwater microbial communities from Crystal Geyser aquifers in Utah, USA - Crystal Geyser metaG 2015-0102 (SPAdes) (version 2) | ecosystem: Environmental > Aquatic > Deep subsurface...
CCATTCCGAACTCAGAAGTGAAACGCAGTATCGCCGATGGTAGTGTGGGGCATCCCCATGTGAGAGTAGGTCATCGTCAAGCTCTTATTCTAAAACCCCAATCGCTATGCGGTTGGGGTTTTTTCATGTGCGCACTTCCCTGTGCCAACCCTTCAGGCAGCTTTGCTGTGCTGAACAGCATCCTGCCGTTCAGTCTTTGTCTGAATACAATACCTGCAATAACTTAATGACTTACCGGAGATAGACATGCGGTGAAGGCCACGGCCATCCTAGTGTCATCTTGGCCGACCAGACACTTACCCAAACCCCTGTAGCTCAGCTGCGAGGTTTTTAATGTAGACGTAAACCAAGGCCCTGCGGGATTGAAGCAAGGCGTCTGGGATAAATACAACACTGTGTTTCTCGGGTTCTGAAATGAAAGATGCCAGCGGCCAGCCAGAAATCTTTCACCGTCCTATCTACCTGCTTACTGCTGTAATATCCGGCTAATGACTCCCGAATGTGCAGCACTGTATCCCTGAGCGGGTGATTGCCATAAATAAGCCTGCAACAGCAGGCTTTCATTATTGGCAGTACCGGAAGGCGTATTAAAGGTAATAGTTCTTACCGGATTCTGTGCCGCGTTTTATATAGTCCCGCAGTCCAATGCCGTTATCCTGCTGTATTGCTTCCAGCTCTTTTAGCAGCTTTTTTGCGTGGAAGCTGTCGAGGGTTTCCATCGCTGATAATGGGGTAATGTTTGCGGCGATACGCATCTGTTCCAGGGCGCGGTCGAGTGCCTTTTGTTTGTGGATATAAAGCAGACTTTGCGCCGCCTCCAGATGAACATTAGCGATGCGACGATTCTGAGCAAGGGCTGCTGCGTAATAATTCTCCACGACGTCGTCGTTCGCTCCGTAAGCCATACGTCCCATAAAATGCCCCATTTTACGCACGATACCTGCGTCCATTGAGCCTTTGGCGGCCAACACAAATACGTTGTAAGGTTCGGCCTCGGCCATACTGTTCAGTTCACTGGTCATGGTATCCATATAGCCACGACTTAATACGGTTGGCGATGATATCTCTTCACTCAGGCGCGCCATGGCATAAAAAGCAAAGTAGCGAGCCATGCTGTCGTGGCGGGTTAATTCCGCAGTTTTTTCATGCCGCGTAATAATGTCTTCCCATAATGCATGGCGCTTATCCTTATCATTTTCCAGGCGCAGGCCGTAGGTTGCCTGAGCATAAAAGGCGACACCGTGTCCGAGCGGGCCGATGGCATAGCCTTGCTGTACCGCTGTCTGAAAATTGCCCTTATAAAATTCACGCCAGGCCTGCTGTAGTTTTGCGGCTAATTGCTCAATAGATTCAAATTCGGGCGTTGCCAATTTCAGTTCTGCGTTGGCCGCCAGTACCGAAGATAAATAACGGGCATCGGGAAAAGGGTAATCCGTCGCGCGATTCAGCTGGAACCAGTATTCGTTAAGACGTTCGCCACTATAGTCATAAGGTGCCTGTTCATAGGGGAAGGCTTGCCACTGAAATGCATTGACCGGGTCAGCCGGAGTTTCGGCATAGCACAGTGCAGACACGGCCAGCAGCCCCGCCGTCAGTATGCGCAGAATGGTGTTCATGGTTGGTTCCTGTGGTGATTATTATTGGAGCTTATTATTTTAGTGAAACCATCGTACATAAGCGCCGCTGCGCTGTCATGGTCATTAGAAGCCGCGTGATGTTTGCGACGAAAGGAACCTGAGATGAAACAAATGCTCATTGTCAGAATCATCAATTTTTCCTATGGTGACGGCTTCCAGTAAAGGAGTTTCACATGTCTGAAGATACGATTTTTGGCAAAATTATCCGCGGCGAGCTGCCTGCGACGGTGGTTTATGAAGATGATGTTTGCATGGCGTTCCGCGATCTCTACCCTGCGGCGCCCATGCACATTCTGCTGATTCCGCGTAAGCCGATTCCGCGCCTGTGCGATGCCACAGCAGAAGATCAGGCATTACTCGGACATCTGATGCTGACCGCGAGTAAAATCGCTGAACAGGAAGGGCTGGGCGATAAATACCGTCTGGTGGTTAACAACGGTGAGGGTGCGGGACAAACGGTCTTCCACCTGCATCTGCATATTATTGGTGGCCGTCCACTGAGTTGGCCTCCGGGCTGAGGTTTTCATGCGTTTTTCAGCAATACAGGCGCGTTTGCACGACGGTCGGAACTTACAGGTGGATCAGTGGCAGCTGAATCCGGGAGAGTACTGGGCGATCACCGGAACCAACGGCAGCGGTAAAACCGTGCTGTCGGCGCTGGCTGGTGACCAGGTGGTGCTCAGCCATGGCGAAGCCTGCGATTTACCGGCATCGGTGGCCTATGTCTCGCTGGAGGCGCAGGCCGCGCAGATTGAACAGGAGCGCCATGATGACGAGAGTGATCTGAATGATGCGCCGGACAAAGGCACATTAATCCGCGATTTTCTTGCGCCACTTACCGAAGTGGATAGCTGGATTGAGCGTCTGGGCATCCGCCACTTGCTCAATCAGGGCTTCCGCTCGTTATCCACCGGCGAGAGCCGTAAAGTGCTGCTGATTCATGCGGTACGCAATAAGCCGGATTTACTGGTGCTGGATGAGCCGCTGGAAGGGCTGGATCAAAGCAGCCGGGCAGCGGTATCTGACGCACTGTATGAATTACAGCAGCAAGGGCTGGCGTTGCTGTGGGTGGCTAACCGCCTGGACGAATTACCCGGCTGGATCACGCACGTTGCTTTTATGCACGATGCCCGGTTGCTGTATCAGGGGACAAAAGATGATGTGCTGGCACAGCCGGAACTGCGCGGACTGATGCACTTTGACCGGCCGCTGCCGGACTTCCCTACAGCCGGGTGTTCAACCCTGCAGCTGGCTGAAGGCGAACCTCTGGTCGGTATGAAAGACGTTGCCATCCGCTATGACGAACGTGAACTGTTCAGCGGCCTTAACTGGCGTGTTGAAGCCGGCGAGCACTGGGCCATTCAGGGACCGAACGGCAGTGGTAAAACCAGTCTGCTGCAATTGATCACCGGCGATAATCCACAGTGTTACCGCAACGACCTGCGTCTGTTCGGCATGCAGCGCGGACGCGGTGAAAGTATCTGGGATATTAAAAAACACATCGGTCTGGTGTCGGCTTCACTGCAATGGGAATACCGCGCGACCACTAACGTGCTGAGTACCGTTATTTCAGGGCTGTATGACAGCATTGGCCTGTATCAGGCAACCGGTGATGACGATAAACAACTGGCCTTGCAGTGGCTGGATATAATCGGTCTGCGTCATAAAGCCAACCAGAGCCTGCAGCACCTCTCCTATGGCGAGCAGCGCCTGGTGCTGATTGCGCGCGCGTTAATTAAGCAACCACCGTTACTGATTCTGGATGAACCTTGCCAGGGGCTGGATGATCCCAGTCGCATGCTGGTGTTAGCCTTTATTAATCGGCTGGCAGAGCAACGTGCAACAACCCTGTTATATGTCACCCATCACCCGGCCGAAATTCCGTCCGCCATTGCCTGCCGGTTGCAGTTTGAAACAAAAGATGGCAAAAGCAGGCTACAAATCTCCCGCAGAGAATAAAGTGCCAAGCGTGCTGCTAACCTCTAAAATAACAATAATAACAAAGGTATTTATCAGTGATCGGATCCATTACAACGACACGTAATGGCCGTAAATTTCAGATCAATAAGCGACACACGCGCAAGCGAATGGAAGTGTCGGAGCTTACAGCCGGGATGTACATTGTTGAGCTGGACCGGCCGTGGACAGAATCGCCTTTTCTTTTTCAGGGGTTCTTACTGGAAAACGATGACGACTTATTACTCATCCAGACCCTCTGTCAGTGGGTCATGGTTGACGTCGTTGAGGAAGAATGGAACGAGCTGGATGATAAAGGCAAAATCGCCCCGCAGAAGCGAACCCGCTACGTTGAAAAACAGGAAATGGCGCAACAGCTCAGCGCTGCCAATCGAACCTATCAAACCACCAAGCTGCAGATAAAACGTCTGCTGGCCAGTGCCCAGTTAGGCCAGGCGTTTAATCTTAAAACGGCTCAGGCCGCAGTTAAAGATTGCGTCGATCGTGTTGTTAATAATCCCAATGCCATTCTCTGGCTGACGCGTTTAAAGCATCAGGATGAATATACCGCCGAGCATTCGGTTAACGTTTGCCTGTTATCCATTGCGTTGGGTAAGCAAATGGATTTGGCACCTTTTGAGCTGGAAAATCTCGGCATCTGCGGCTTGATGCATGATATTGGTAAAATGAAAGTTCCGACGGAAATTCTGAATAAGCCTGGTCCTCTGGACCCGGAAGAGTTTGCCGAAATGGCGCGCCATACGCTTTACGCCAAACAATTATTAATGGGCCGTTCCGATATTTATCCCGGTGCTGTTGATGTGGCTTTCAGCCATCATGAACGGTTGGATGGTAAAGGCTATCCGCGTGGAATCGATAGCACCAAACTGTCGCTGTTTACCCGTATTGTGACCGTTGCCGATGCTTACGATGCGATGACCAGTGACCGTTGTTATAAGCCGGGTATGTCGTCGCTGGATGCGATGCGAATATTGAACAATAATCGCGGCACTCAGTTTGATGAAGAATTAGTGCGCAAATTTATTTCCATGATCGGGCTGTACCCGCCGGGTTATTTATTGGAAATGAGTAATGGCGAAGTCGGTATTATTTTATCCGCAGATCCGGGTTATCAGCTGAAACCCAAAGTCATCATGATTCTGGGCCCCGATAAACAGCCACAACCGGAACGTATCGTGAACTTATCCATGGCGCCGGAGGATGACCGTGGCGTGCTCTATCAGCCACAGGGAGTATTCCGCAGCGGCTGTTTTGGTGTGCATGTGAACGACTATATTGACCGGGGCTTACGCATTAAAGGTTTTGAATACGGCATTCATGCTGATTGAGCTGACGCGTTAACGCTGAGTGTTGTCTGATGCAGGATTCTGATCCAGCGTTGGTTCCGCTGCGGCTTCTGTCTCAGCGTCCGGCGTTACTTCTGTCGTTATTGCTTGTGTTACTTCTGATGTTTTTTCTGATGTTGCTTCAAGCGGGCTTTCGGCCGTCACGGGATTCTCTGCAACAGGCTGCAACACAACAGGTGTTGCCTGTGCATTGTGTTTAGCCGCTGCTTTCCGCGCCTGCTCTTCAGCATGTTGAATAATCGCCAGGGTTTGATCTTTCAGCGCCATATTGCGCATATCACCGGCGTTCAGCGTTTCGCTTAACTGGTGCAGATAACCTTCAAATTCCAGTGCTGCCTGCTCTGCCTGAGCAGAATCCAGACGAGTAATCGCTTTCGCTTCACGGGCGATATACAGCGCATGTTGTGCTGCGCGCAGAGCCTCTTTGCCGGTGCTTTCTGCCAGTGCACGGTCCTGATAATGACGGCGAATAATTTGTGCAGCGTTTTCCACCTGCAGTTCGGCATCACTGAAAGTAGCCGGTGCGTGTTTGGCCGCGTTCTCATCGTCAGCTTTTGCCAGCGTTTCGCTCGCTGGCTGCCAGTGCAGACGCAGCATGGTGTCCAGTTCCAGCTGTTGCAGGGCTTTCAGTACATGCGCTGATCTGTCGATCACTTTGCTGCCTTCTCCGGCTTCAATCAGGCTGATCAGCGAGCGCAGCTCTTTCATATCGCGTTGATATTGCGCGCTCATCACACTGCCGGCTTTGATCTCATCCAACACCGTCTTCTGAGCAAATAATGGCGACAGCGCCGTCTGTGCCCGCGCTTTATTCTTCAGCGCGCTGTCGAGCAGGCTCAGCACCCGTGCAGACGATTCAATACAACCACGGGAGTCGCCGGCCAGTTCGTGGCTGCGCGCCTGCTTTAACGCTTGTTGAATCTGCTCCATGTGTAATGGTGCGTAGAACGACAGGTCTTCATTACTGGCGGTGGTAAAGGCGGCTTCGGCCTCGCTGAGTGCGCGCTCGGAATCATTGCCCAGTTGGCTGACCTTTTCATTGGTCGCCAGCGATACGCTGTCTTCGTTGGCTATGCGTTGGCTGGCGCAGCCTCCGAGCAGCGACAGCATGATAAAACCAGCAACAAAATGGCTAAGCAATGGGGTATTAAAAGAAAAGCGCAGCATGAAATAATCCTGAAAACGTGCGGCATACACATAAAAAATGCCTGCACCATAACAATAATGAGTGCAGGCATTATAAAGGGTTCCTGAGCGAAGATCGCCCCACAGGTCAATCTCCGGCCGGAATCAGAGCAGACTCAGTCGAGCAGGCTCTTATCGCGTACTGCACCTTTATCGGCGCTGGTAGCGAACTTGGCGTAAACCTTCAGCGCAGTGCTCACTTTGCGTGGGCGCTCGGCCGCTGGTTTCCAGCCTTTCTGGTCCTGTTCGTGACGACGGTGCGCCAGTTCTTCAGTGCTCAGGTCAACGTTAATCGCGCGGTTCGGGATGTCGATGTTAACGATATCGCCATCCCGCAGCAGGCCAATGGCTCCGCCAGCCGCCGCTTCCGGAGAGCAGTGACCAATCGACAGACCAGACGTACCACCGGAGAAACGACCATCGGTCAGCAGCGCACAGGCTTTGCCAAGACCTTTGGATTTAAGGTAAGACGTCGGATACAGCATTTCCTGCATACCCGGACCACCTTTCGGGCCTTCGTAGCGGATAATGACGATATCACCGGCCACCACTTCATCGGCCAGAATGCCTTTTACCGCATCGTCCTGGCTTTCGAAGATTTTCGCCTTGCCCTGGAATACCAGAATAGATTCATCCACACCGGCGGTTTTTACCACACAACCATCGAGCGCGATGTTGCCGTACAGTACCGCCAGGCCGCCTTCTTTTGAGTAGGCATGTTCGAGGTTACGGATACAGCCGTTATCACGGTCGCCGTCCAGAGTAGGGTAGCGGGTGCTCTGGCTGAACGCGGTTTGCGTCGGAATACCCGCCGGACCGGCTTTATAGAACTTAACCACATCTTCGCTTGGGTTGCGCATGATGTCCCACTTATCCAGCGCTTCTTTCATGGTCTTGCTGTGTACGGTTGGCAGATCGCTGTGCAGCAGACCGGCGCGGTCGATTTCACCCAGAATACCCATGATGCCACCGGCGCGGTGTACGTCTTCCATATGGTACAGCGGCGAGTTCGGCGCCACTTTACACAGCTGCGGAACGACGCGGGACAGGCGGTCGATGTCTTTCAGATCGAAGTCGCACTCGGCTTCCTGAGCGGCTGCCAGCAAGTGCAGAATGGTGTTTGTTGAACCACCCATCACGATATCCAGTGTCATCGCGTTTTCGAACGCTTTAAAGCTGGCGATAGAACGCGGCAGGACGGATTCGTCATCCTGCTCGTAATAACGCTTGGTGATTTCCACGATGCGGCGACCGGCTTCAAGGAACAGCTGTTCGCGGTCGGCGTGGGTCGCCAGCAGCGAGCCGTTACCCGGCAGAGCCAGACCCAGCGCTTCGGTTAAGCAGTTCATCGAGTTCGCGGTAAACATACCGGAGCAGGAGCCACAGGTCGGGCAGGCGCTGCGCTCGTATTCGGCCACTTTCTCATCGCTGGCAGAATCGTCGGCGGCGATAACCATCGCATCCACCAGATCCAGCTTGTGCTCAGACAGCTTGGTTTTACCGGCTTCCATCGGGCCACCGGAAACAAAGATCACCGGAATGTTAAGACGCAGCGACGCCAACAGCATTCCCGGAGTGATCTTGTCGCAGTTGGAAATACAGACGATGGCATCGGCGCAGTGCGCGTTCACCATGTACTCAACCGAATCGGCAATCACTTCACGCGATGGCAGGCTGTACAGCATACCGTCATGACCCATGGCGATACCGTCATCCACCGCAATGGTGTTGAACTCTTTCGCCACACCGCCGGCTCTTTCAATCTCACGCGCAACCAGCTGACCCAGGTCTTTCAGGTGCACATGGCCCGGCACAAACTGAGTGAAAGAGTTAGCCACGGCAATGATCGGCTTCTGGAAATCGTCATCTTTCATCCCGGTAGCGCGCCACAGAGCACGGGCTCCGGCCATATTGCGACCTGCGGTGGAGGTCTTTGAACGGTATTCAGGCATGGTGTCCCTCGTCTGATCAACGGCTGAAAAATAAAGGCGCTTATTGTATCAGCCGCGGCGCAATTGCTCATCTGCCTATTTTACTGCCTATAAATCGCGACGTTATGCCCAGAATCTGTGGGTAACTTTGTGAGTAACATCTGAATGAATGGCTCTAGGTAAGACAAGACGGGCCAGTGTGACAGATTGATGAAAGTTTAACCGTTGCCGGTACAAATTCGAAAACTCAGAAAAATCCAGATATCACAAGGGTTTGAAGTGATTATTCGAAATAAATTCAGGGGCTTAAGATTGGTTATTAAAATAATCTGTCAAGAGTTGACTTGTGGAAAAATAAAGTCGGAGGTGTGAATAACTTTGTGAGTAAGCTGATGATTGATTGAGGAAAACTCATCGGCTGATAGGGTTTAACGGGTAGGATTAATTGATAGAAGCCACTCTAGAGGGTAGATTGCCGATGTCACTTGATTAGGAATCACTGCATGACCTTTGATGAATGGATGCGAGCACAGGGGCTATCGGATGCTTCAGCGAAAAAATATCTATCGAGTGTACAAGGCGTTATGTCTGAATGGGCGCAAAGTGCGGGTTTGATCGACGGTCCTCTAACGTCTATCTCTGGTCTCGCCCAATTTCACGTTGTGGCAGAGCAGCTGAAGCAGTTACCCATCTTTGTAGAGCGCAACACGGTTGGTAAATCTATGTACAGCAGTGCATTGAATCGCTTTGCTGATTATTTAAAAGCGGGGTTTGACTCGGATATAGAAGCCGACATTGATGATATTTTTCGACAACCTAATATCAGTGAAACCGAAAAAAGTCGTCTCGTTAAAACTCGCATAGGACAGGGGGATTTTCGCACAAGGCTTATCGGCTATTGGCAAGGATGCGCGGTGACGGGCTATCAAGATGTTAGCTTTTTGGTCGCATCGCATATTAAACCTTGGCGTGTGTCTAGCAATGCGGAAAAGCTTGATCACTTTAACGGCTTGCTCCTTTTACCTACGCTGGATAAAGCGTTCGACGGTGGATTTATTAGCTTCAAAAATAACGGTGATATAGTGCTTTCACCGCAGTTATCTCACCCGGATGTTTTGGGCATTCGAAGCGATATGAACATACACCTCACGCAGCAACATTTAGGTTTTTTAGAGTTTCATCGCGACTGTGTTTTTCGCAAAGCAGCGTATTAACGTCGTTTAAAGCTCAGGCTAATTAACCCACCCCCATCTGCACCAGCAGCATATACATCGCCGTCCCTCCGACAATACTGATCAGCGCCTGGCGGAACGCCAGGTGCAGCGCCGTTACCAGCAGCAGGCAGCCCAGTTCGGGCAGAAAATCCAGCGAGAATGCCACGTCGTTTTTAAACGAATAAATCACCAGCAGCACCATGACGATGGGCGGCAGAAAGCGGCCGAGGTGTTCCAGCAGCGGGTGGTCGGCCACCCGGCCGAGCACCATAAAAGGCAGGGCACGGGTCAGGAAGGTCACGCCCGCCAGCAGCGCAATCACACTACTCAGATACCAGAATTCGTTCATGCCTCAGGCCCCCTGTGTGTGCGGCGCGCGGCGTATTGCATCATCAGTACGCTGAGGCTGAGCAGGATGGCAATCAGCAGCATCTGTTCGCGGCTAATCAGCAGTAACGTTCCGAGGCCAATGGCCAGAGCGGCAACAAAAGGGCGGATCTCGCGCAGGTGTTTGTACTGCTCGATGGTCAGCACCATAAACAGTGCCGGTAATACAAAGGCGATGCCATCGGTTGAGAATTCCAGCTGGCTGCCGAGCCAGGCACCGACGGTGCACCCCACTAACCAGTACAACTGATTGATGGCGGTTACCCGCAGCTGGAACTGGCCGCGGTCGATATCCGCCGGCAGCGATGTGGCAGTAATCAGTGAATAGGTTTCGTCGGTCAGGCCAAAAATCTGATACAGGCGGCGCCAGCCCCGGTTGGGCATACGGCTGATTAATGACAGGCCGTAAAATATATGGCGCGAGTTAATCAGCAGGGTGGCCACGGCCATTTCGGTCAGCGTTGCCTGGTTGGCCAGTAATCCCACCGCCAGAAACTGCCCGGCACCGGCGTAAATAAACAGCCCCATCGCGGTGGCGTACAGCCAGTGGTGATCCAGCTCGCTGAACAATACGCCGAATGCGGCTCCCAAAGGCAGATAGCCAAACATCACAGGCAGCGAGGTGCGCAGCACCAGCGTGTTAAGCGGAGAAAGCGTCATATCAGAAGTGGCGGCCGTGAATGGATGATTGGGTCAAGATTGGCAGGAGAGCAGAGGTGATCTGTTTATCGGTACCTTTATTTATCAGTACCATGCTCTATCAATAGACCAATCAGCAAGGCGGCAGTTTAAGTCTCAGGCGGGTGGCGGACAAGTGGACTTTGGTAACCGTTCTGGCCCGGTTACAGGCTGAATAAAGTCTGCCAGTCGGTATACTCACAGCAGCATTTTATTAAACCTATTATTTGCGCGCATTGTTTTGCGGTCGTTTTTACGGTTGTCGCTATCAATTGCCTTTGCGCATCGTCAGGAAACCAGTCAGGAAATACCATGAACCCAGGTGTTAACGATCTCTTCTTCCTGCCCCTTGGCGGCACCGGTGAGATCGGCATGAACATGAACCTCTATGGCCACGACGATCAGTGGCTGATGGTCGATTGCGGCGTAACCTTCCCGAAGCCGGGACGGGTCAGCGCCGATGGCACCCGCCACCATTCGGGCGAGCCGGATACGCAAATGCCCGATCCGGAATTTATTGCCGCGCGTAAAGATCAGCTGGCCGGCTTAATTATCACCCACGCCCACGAAGACCATATCGGAGCGGTGCCCTATCTGTGGCACAAGCTGCGTTGCCCGGTGTATTGCACGCGCTTTACCGCCGAAGTGCTGAAAAAGAAACTGGCCGAACATGGCCTGCTGCATCAGGTAAAAATCATCGTGCCGGAAACCGGCGAGCGTGTTGCCATCGGCCCGTTTGAGGTGGAATTTTTAGCCTTAACGCACTCGGTGCCCGACCCGAATGCGCTGATGATCCGCACCGCCGCCGGCAATGTATTTCATACCGGCGACTGGAAGCTCGACCCCGAGCCGGTGGTGGGCCACGGCTATAAACAGGAAACCTTTACCCGTCTGGCACAGGAAGGTGTGCTGGCGATGGTGTGCGATTCCACCAATGCCACCGTGGCCGGGCATTCCGCCTCGGAAGGCGATCTGTACGATGGCCTGCGCCATTACATCGAAAGTGCCAAAGGGCGGGTTATTGTTACCTGTTTCGGCAGCAACATTGCGCGGCTGTTAACCCTGTCCCATGTGGCGGACGACACCGGCCGTTATATGGGCCTTTATGGCCGCTCGATGATTAATATGCATCAGTGCGCCAAGCGTGCGGGCGTGTGGCCGTTCAGTGCCGGCTCGGTCGATACCGGGCATCTGGGCTATTTACCGCGCCACGAAGTGCTGGCGGTGGCGACCGGCAGCCAGGGCGAACCGCATACCGCGCTGCGCCGTCTGGCGGCAGGCACCCATCCGGATTTTGAGCTGGAACCCGGCGACCGGGTGATCTTCAGCGCCCGTGCCATTCCCGGTAACGAAGAGGCTATTCAGGGCATTATCGACCAGTTGCACAGCATTGGCGTGGAAGTGATCACCGCCGACGATGCCGAACTGCCGATTCACGCCTCCGGCCATCCGGCGCAGGAAGAGCTGGAGACTTTATACCGCTGGGTGCAGCCGGAAATCGCCATTCCCGTGCATGGCGAAGAAGTGCATATGAAAGCCCACGCTGCACTTGCCAAAGGCTGCGGTGTGCCGCGTACTCTCACCGGGCGCAATGGCGACCTGTTTATGCTGGCGCCGGTGCCCGGAATTCAGCGCCAGAAGGTGCGTACCGGACGGCTGGGCTGGGAAAAAGGCGCGCTGGTGCGGGTGGGCTGAGTGTAAAAATCACTCGCCGGGCCTGCTGCATTATTAACCCTCACCTGGCTCCCACGCTCTGCGTGGTAGCCCTTGCTGGTAAGGTTGCATTCCCACGCAGAGCGTAGGAACGAGGATAAAGGAACAACTTTTTCACCTGGCTCCCACGCTCTGCGTGGTAGCCCTTGCTGGCACGGTTGCATTCCCACGCAGAGCGTAGGAACGAGGAAGAATCACCCAATGAGCCTGCTGCTTTCTGCAAAGGAACAACTTTTTAGAAAGATATGTGCGGATTTTTGCGATTTTTAATCGAATCCGTCTGAATCACAATGCCCTCAATTCCTGCGATCACTCATATTGAGGAGCACAAACATGGCAACACTTCTGTATATCAAAGGCAGCATCTTCGGCGACCACGGTCAGTCCAGCCAGCTGGCCGAAAAATTCATCGCCGGCTGGAAAGCCGCTAACCAGAACGGTGAGGTTGTGATTCGCGATCTGGCCACAGACGTTCCGCCTTATCTCGATGCCAACAGCGTTGGTGCCTTTATGACCCCGGCTGAACAGCGCACAGCCGAGCAGCAAAGCATTGTGGCGTACTCCGATGCCCTGATCGCCGAAATCAAAGCAGCCGACGAAGTAGTCGTGGGCGTGCCTATGTACAACTTCACCATTCCGGCGCAGATGAAGTCTTACCTCGACTTCTTATGCCGTGCCGGTATCACCTTCAAGTACACCGAGACCGGCCCGGTGGGTCTGCTCGATAACAAACCGGTGCATATTCTGGCGACCCGCGGTGGCCTGTACAAAGGCACTCCGGCCGATACCCAGACGCCGTTCCTGACCACCATCTTCTCCTTTATCGGTCTGAGCGATGTGCGCTTTGTCTATGCCGAAGGCCTGAACCTGGGCGACGACAGCAAGAATGCCGCTCTGACAGCTGCCGGTCAGGAAATCGCCGCACTGGCGTAATTCCCGGTTCTCCCGGTTTTGTTGACGCGACCGCATAAGCGGAAGGTGCGAAAGCAGCTTCCGCTTTTTTATGCCTGCGATTCCAGCCCTGTATCCACAACGATCAGCCTGCTGCGCCTGATGTGCATGTTATCCAGAGATTCTGTGGATAAAAACGTGGACAAGTTTGGGGTAAGGGGCTGCAGGGCACTTTCTGTGGGCGTTGTTGTCAGATCGTGCGAATTTTAAACGCCTGTACGAATTCGGCCGCAGGCCACGGATGGCAAGCGCTGGCAAGAAATTTTTGTAAGAAAAATCAGTAGGATGAGCGCAGCGGCTGTGTTATGGCGCGTGGTTTGCGCCGGTGTTTACAAAAAATAAAATGTGGATAACTTTGTGAGTTAACTGCGGGCAAGTTGCGTATAAGCTGGGGCCAAGCCGCATTTTTGCTGTAAAAACAAACATTTAAGATCACCTCTTAAATCTCCCCGGCGCCCTTCACCCAAACCGGCATTTTTGCGATAATCGCGCCCTTTTCTGAAAACATCTTCTGAACACAAATTAATCAGGCCAGATTTCCTCTATGAAACCGCAAATTGCTGAGCTTTTGTCCTCTGCCGTCGCCTCTCTCAAGGCCCAGGGAACCCTTCCCGCTGATCTCGAACCGCGCATCCAGATCGACAACACCCGCGACAAAGCCCACGGCGATCTGGCCACTAACCTGGCGATGATGCTGGCCAAGCCTGCCGGTAAAAATCCGCGCGAACTGGCGCAGCTGCTGGTGGACGCACTGCCGGCCAACACGCTGGTAGAAAAAGTCGAAATTGCCGGCCCGGGTTTTATTAACTTCTATCTGAGCGATGCCTCGACCGCCAGCCTGGTAAAAGCTGTGCTGGAGCAGAAAGAAGCTTATGGCCGCAACAACGATGGCGCCGGGCGCAAAGTGCAGGTGGAATTTGTGTCGGCCAACCCGACCGGACCGCTGCATATCGGCCACGGCCGTGGTGCTGCCGTTGGTGACTGTATCTGCCGTCTGCTCGATGCCTCCGGCTGGGATGTAACCCGCGAATTTTATTACAACGATGCCGGTGCGCAGATTAACAATCTGGCGCTGTCGGTACAGGCGCGCTGCAAAGGCCTGACCCCGGACGATGCCAGCTGGCCGGAAGACGGCTACCGTGGCGATTACATCGTCGAGCTGGCCAACAGCTATATGAACGGCGATACCGTTGAATCTGCCGACCAGAGCTTTACCGGAGCCAAAGACGCCGATGACCTCGAAGCCATCCGTCACTTTGCCGTGGCTTATCTGCGTCGCGAACAGGATCTGGATTTAAAAGCCTTTGCCGTCGATTTCGATGTGTATTTCCTCGAGTCTTCCCTGTACAGCGAAGGCAAAGTCGAAGCCGCCGTAAAAACCCTGATCGACAATGGCTACACCTACGAAGACGGCGGCGCACTGTGGCTGCGCACCACCGATTTCGGTGACGACAAAGACCGCGTAATGCGCAAAAAAGACGGCGGTTACACCTACTTTGTTCCGGACGTAGCCTACCACCTCGACAAATGGCAGCGTGGTTTTGAGCGTGTGGTGAACGAGCAGGGCGCCGACCACCACAGCACCATCACCCGTGTGCGCGCCGGTCTGCAGGCGCTGAATGCCGGTATTCCAAAAGGCTGGCCAGACTACGTGCTGCACCAGATGGTGACGGTAATGCGCGGCGGCGAAGAAGTGAAAATCTCCAAGCGTGCCGGCAGCTATGTGACCCTGCGCGATCTGATCGACGAAGTGGGCCGCGACGCGACCCGTTACTTCCTGGCCGCGCGTAAAGCCGACAGCCAGCTAACCTTCGATATCGATCTGGCGCGTTCACAGTCGTCCGATAACCCGGTTTACTACATCCAGTACGCCCATGCCCGTGTATGCTCTATTTTCCGTAAACTGGCGGAAGCGGGTCAGAGCTGGACGCTGGCCGAAGGTTTGGCGGCACTGCCAAAACTCGAACTGGAAAGCGAAAAAGACCTGATTGTAAAACTGGGCCGCTTCCCGGAAATCGTTAAAGTGGCTGCCAATAATCACGAGCCGCACAGCGTGGCGAATTACCTGCGCGATCTGGCCGGTGATTTCCACACCTACTACAACTCAGAAAAAACCCTGGTGGACGATGCCGATGTGCGTAACGCCCGTCTGGCACTGGCGGAAGCCGTGCGTCAGGTGATCAGCAATGGTTTAGGGTTATTAGGCGTTTCAGCGCCGCAGGAAATGTAACCTTTTATTTGCATGATTGGGCCGCAGCGGAGTCTGCGGCTTTATTCTTTTTAACGAACACGGAAAAAAGGCAACGAAATGTCGGACAGCGCAAGTCGTATTCCCAAGTGGGTGTGGGTAACCACGCCAACACTGGCAGTCGCCTTTATCGGATTTATTCTGTATCTGGCGACTATTCCCGCCGGCGATGAACTGGAAGCCGTAAAAGGCGATGCCAAAAAAGCGCTGAAGCTGGGCGTGGAAAAAGCCAAAGAAGAAGCGGCAAAAGAAGTCGCCAAACCCAGCTATGAATTTTACCAGTTGCTGGAAAAACAGACCGTCGAAGTACCTAAAGTCGATGTGTATAAATCGACACCCAAAGATGCCGAAGTCAGCTACACCTATCGTTTACAGGCCGGTTCTTTCCGTTCTGCCGACGATGCCGAGCGCCTGCGCGCCAGCCTGCTGCTCGAAGGCCTGAATGCCTACCGTCAGGAATCGACCGTTAATGGCAGCACCTGGCACCGTGTATTTGTCGGCCCCTTTACTGACCGCTCAAAGATGAACAAAGCACAGGACTTGCTGGTCAGCCGTAATATCAGTCCGTTAGCGCTGAAAGAACCGGTTAAGAAATAAACCGTGCAACATCATCGTGCCATGGACTGGCTGCACGAATTCTGGTTATTTGGTCTGAAGCAGGCCTATGCCTGCCTGTTCGGCGGATTTCTATTACTGGTAATGATCGTTACCCGTTACTGGTATCCGCTTGAATCCCTGCACCGTTACGATTTTATTTTTCTCGCCGCTATCGCTTTTCAGCTGCTGTTACTGGCCTTTAAGCTGGAAACCCCGCGTGAAGCCTGGGTGATCATCGTATTCCATCTGGTCGCCACCGTGATGGAATTATTTAAAACCTCAGACGCCATCGGCTCCTGGGTTTACCCCGAAGATTATGTATTTGGCATTGGCAATGTGCCGCTGTTTACCGGCTTTATGTACAGCGCCGTGGGCAGCTATATTGCCCGCGTATGGCGGATATTCGACTTCCGCTATTCGTATTACCCGCGCCGCCGCTGGACCATTATTCTGGTGGTTCTGATTTACCTTAATTTCTTCAGCCATCATTTTATCTGGGATCTGCGCTGGCTGCTGCTGGGCGCAACCATCGTTTTATTTGCCCGCACCCATATTTATTTCCGTATGCACCGCGAGCACCGCCATATGCCGCTACTGGTTGGCTGGCTGCTGGTGGCCCTGTTTATCTGGCTGGCAGAAAATATCGCCACCTACACCAATATCTGGATTTACCCCAACCAACAGAATGGCTGGCAAATGGTGCCGCTGGCCAAGCTGTCTTCCTGGTATTTACTGATGCTGCTGAGCTTTGTGCTGGTGTCGTTAATTAACAGGATTGAGATACCTGTACAGCAGTAACGGCTGGATGGTTCCGGTAACTGAGGCTGTTACGTAACGGCAGGAGTTATTCAGGTAAATAACCATAATGGAATGTGTCACGGTGATGACAGGCAAGGAGTCTTGGCTCTGTAGTAATAGGGAGTTGCTTCAATAGAGGCCTGTTGTTTTTTGGGTTTTGGTATAACGCACTAGGGCAGAAGCGGGGCTTTCAGAGTAGGTGTTGATCGGTCATTCTTCAATCGGAAGAGTGTGATAGACTGGATTCCCATCAGTCCTTAAAATCAGGAGGTTTACATTGTATTTTGTAAAATTTTTTGCCTTGGCAATACTTTCAATCTCCATAATTGGATGCGCATCTAACGCTGCAATCACAGAGAAAGTCGATTCAAGCAGCAGGCAATTTGATAGTGCATTGATGAGTGCATGCAATATGAGCTTCAGTAGCGAAAATTATTGTCGTTGCTTTACAAATGAAGTGGCAGGTCGAACATCAGAAGAGAATAAAGCCAGCTTGGTTAGATCACCCAATAGCCAAGTAATCCAGTCATTTATGGCCACACATCTTATTAGGAATATAGACTTAATACAAGAACGCTGTGGAGCATTATTATCTGAAAATTTGTCTATTCCTGATTTTCAAATTTCAGATATGGCAAAGAATATTCTTTCAGAAAATGAAGGAAATATTATGACGCCTGATACTATTAGGAATCTGAAGCCACTTGATAAGCCGATAGGCTGGTTATTCGCATTGCAAAGAAAAGGTCAGGATGAATTGACGGATGGTGTATTTAAATTCACGGCATCTTCGGCGGATGAATATTTCTTCGATTACGGGAAGGTTGTTGACGGGAAATACACTGCAACAGCAAAGTATAAGTGGTCGGCCGGTGTTCGCTATTTTCTAGGGAAAAATTTATCTCCAGAAGCCTATTATGCTTCGGATGAAGATAAGTGTAAGCTTCAACTTGGTAGATGCTCATTTTTAGATAGCAAAGGGAGAAAAGCTTATGTCTATACCGAGTATAGAGATGGGGTATGGATTAGCAATCTACCAGCATCAAGTGTTAGCCGGGCACTTTCTATAAATATTTACGATGCCTCCGGATTACCGTTATACCGATATAACAAACAACTAAGAAGTGGAAACCATTACGAAGTGCACAGAGTCGGAAAGTGACACCATGTGGTAACTCAATAAAATCCATAAGCCAAGAGACCGAGCCATTTGGTTTTAATATTCGGGAAGAACTAACGCGGATGAGGTAAAGCGAGCATGAATACACTGCTATGTTCCCTCCTCCACAAATCATGCTAGGGTGAGTATCCTGATAATCACTTAAGGGCTGGAATATGGATATTCGTTCTTTGATCTCTCGTTTTGTTACTCGCTTTGTTACCAACAGCGGGTTGGTGTTCTGTCTTGGTTCTGCTGTCTTAAGCCCTGCCAGTCTGGCGGATATTAATGCCGGTACGAACAGTGAAGACCGCTTCTGGATCAACCGCACCCACGATAATTTGGCCAAGTTTGATAACTATCAGGCACAAACAGAGCAGGCGCAATCGGGCGCTGGTGCTGCGGTTATCAGTGATGTGCTGTTTAAAAAACCGGATGGCTTTTATCAGACGGTGCTGCAGCCGGATTCTCTCCGCGGTATTGAAGTCAGCCAGCATGCCGGGGTAATCACCCTGCATGATAAGCCGAACCAGCGGGCATTCATCGTCAAAGGGCTTGAGGCTTATCAGGCGGGCGGTTCTCTGGAGACAATCAAAGATATCTATCTGTTCAACAAAGAACATTACGAGCAGACCTTTACGCCCTCTATTCACGTTGCTGACCGTCTGGCGGTTGGTATCGATTTTGTCGCCAGGGATGAAAGCGATGAAATCAGAAAGATAGAAGCCTTTGTCGATTATCATCACTCCCTGTTTATGCAGGCCCGGTTTGTATTTAACAATGGTGTTGAATCGACCATCAGAAACAACAGTATCGAATTCAATAAGGAAGGCCTGACGCTGCCGGAGATTAACTTACCGCAGAATACTCAGGTAAGAGTTTTAGATTTAAGCAAGAATGCCCTGTCGCAGAAAGAGCTGAGTAAAAAGACTGCTAACAGCATTGTCTGGCCGGAGGATAAAAATAATACCTGGGGTTTCTCGCAGCGTAAGTTTTATCAGCAAAGCAACAGCAGTGCGGCTTATTACTATGGCGATAAATTCTTTCTGCTTGCGATTGCCACGCCAGAGGGAAGCCAGCCGGTAACTGTACCCGCCGTACCGCTGACCATTGGCAATACGCCGGTGCTGCTCGGCCAGTTTCCGCTCTTTGCGCATTTAGCCTTTGACCATAAGGGCATCAGTTACACATTAGTATCCAACGCTCACCCAGAAAGCCTGTTGTCTATGGTGAAAGGGATGACCTCGGCGCAATAGCCTGCGGAGTTATCCCGGCGTTGTTCAATACGCTGCCTTGCAGCGTATTGAACCCGGAGTCTTGAATCCTTCTCTTTAAGTTCTCCTCTTCAATTCCTTGTCTTAAATGCCTTATCTGCGGCCGTAATACTCTTCTACCCAGGATGGGTGCTTCCACAGAATGCGGATATCGCGGTAGTGCAGAATATCGCGCCACATACTGACAAACTCGGCGATCACCAACCGAAACGGGTTCAGACTGTTAGCCGGGCGGAAATCGACGCCATAACGGATTTCGCCTGCGTCTTTTTCATCGACAAAGGTGCCGAATAAACGATCCCAGATAATCAGCACACCGGCGAAATTAGTATCGATCTGCTTCGGGTTGCTGCCATGATGCACGCGGTGGTGCGACGGTGTATTAAATACAAATTCAAACCAGCGCGGCAGTTTGCGCACTACTTCGGTATGGACAAAAAACTGGAAGAACAGGTTAAGTTCGAGAGCAATCACCGCCTGTTCGAGACTGAAACCAATCACCGCCGCAGGCAGCATGGCAACCAGCATAATACCGTTAAAGGACACAACCGGCGTCTGTCGCAGTGCGGTAGAAAAATTAAAACGCTCAGAGCTGTGGTGTACCCAGTGCCCGGCCCAGCCGTAACGCACTTTGTGCATAAAGCGGTGCACCCAGTAGAAATTAAAATCAACCAGCACCATCAGCAGAATAAAATTCAGCAGCGGTGATGATGACTGCCACTGAAAGCCATAGCTCTGTACGGCCAGATAAATCACGGAACCGATAAAAATAATCGACAGCGCATCAAGCACTTTATAAATCAGTCCGGTGCCGATATTGGCCGCCGATTCTTTCAGGTCGTAGGCATCGGTTTTTCCCTGACGTATCAGCCAGGCGCGTTCGGCGAACATCACGGCAAAAAATACCGGACCGGCCAGAACGATAAACACAAGGGCGTGTAAGAAGTCTTCCATCTTTTTCTCCGCTGGGTTTGACATGCTGGCCAATCTACCGGGAAACTGAAAAGCAAGATGACTTTCTCGTGCCAGGTTTTTAGCATTTCATGCCAACTCCACAGAATGCAGGTATTGTCCGTGTCACCGGCAGCTGGATCCGGCTGCTGACCGACTGGCTTGATCAGAACGGGCTGGATGCCCCGGCATTGCGCGCAGCGGTCGCAGCCTACGGGCCGACCGATAATGTGCCGATTAACGACTGGGTGCAGATGCTGGAAGCGGCTTTTGCCCTGCGTCCGCAGGATCAGGCCGCCTCGCTGGCGTTAGCGCGTCTGGTGACGCTTCAGCATACCGGCGTATTGGGTTATCTCGCCGCCGCCTGCGACAATCTCGGTCAGGCATTGCTGAGTTATCAGCGCTTTGAGCGCTTATTTTATGGAGCTTCGGTGGCGCAGATTCACAGCCGCAGCGTGGATAGCACTCAGTGTGTGGAAATCGCCTGGCAGCCGTTACCGGGAATGGCACTGGTGGACGAAACAGCCATTGCCGCGCTGGTGCATATTACCCGTCAGAATCTGGTGCGTGATGTTGCCTTGCAACAGGTGCACTTTGGTCATCGCTGTAACCCACAGCAGCTGCAGGCGCTGGAAGATTTTTTTGCCTGTCCGGTGGTGATGGAAAGTGACCGCATCCGTCTGCTGTTCAGCGTCGATGTTCTGAGCCTGCCATTAATGCGCGGTGAGCCGGGGTTACGCCATCTGCTGGAAGAGCAGGCGCTGTCGATGTTGCGTGCGGTGCCGGAGCCGGATGAATTTCTGCGCCAGCTGCAGGCGGAGGTGGTGCGTTTGCTGCCGGAAGGAGAAGCGACCATCGAATCGCTGGCGCCACGGCTGTATTGCTCGGTAAGAACCTTACAGCGGCAGCTGGATGAAAAAAATCTGAGCTGGAAAGCCTTGCTGGATCGTACCCGTGAACAATTAGCCAGCCAGTATCTGGCCGATAACAGCCTCAGTCTGCTGGAAGTGTCCATGCTGCTGGGCTACCGCAATCAGGGCACTTTTTCACGGGCTTTTAAACGCTGGCAAAACTGCAGTCCGCTGGCGTACCGCAAACATCAAATGCAGAAAAATGCGTCTGACCATAAGGATTAATTAACGATGACAAATATGAACTGGCAGGCCGCACTGCAGCAACACTTTGGCTTTTCAGCGTTGCGTCCCGGTCAGCAGCCGGTGGTTGAGGCATTACTGGCCGGGCATTCGGCCGCGGCTATTTTTCCGACCGGCTCAGGTAAATCGCTCTGCTATCAGCTGCCGGCCTTATTGCTGCCAAATTTAACGCTGGTGATTTCACCTTTGCTGGCATTAATGCAGGATCAGGTGCAGTTTTTACGCAGCAAAGGTATTGCCGCAGCGACCATTGATTCTACCCAGAGCCGCGACGAAACTCAGGAAGTGATGAACGGCGTGCGCAGCGGCAGCATTAAAATTTTAATGGTGTCGGTTGAGCGCCTTAAAAATGAACGCTTCCGCCAGTTTATTCAGCAGATTCCCATCTCGCTGCTGGTGGTCGATGAGGCGCACTGTATTTCGGAGTGGGGGCATAATTTCCGCCCGGATTATTTAAAACTGCCTGATTACTGCCGTGAATTTGCTATTCCACAGGTGCTGCTGTTAACCGCTACAGCTACTACGGCGGTGATTGCCGATATGCAAAAGCATTTTGCTATTAAACCCGAGCATGTGGTCTGCACCGGCTTTTACCGGCCGAATTTACGCTTACTGGCCCAGCCAACGGCAGAGCATGAGCGCGTTGCTAAATGCGCCACCTGGCTGAATTATCTGGCGAAAAAGAGTGCGGAAAAACACGAGGATTTTGCCGCGGTTATTTATGTCACCCTGCAGAATACCGCCGAGGAAGTTGCCGCCGCCTTGAACGCTCAGTTGCCTTTTGCCGTTGAAGCCTATCATGCCGGTATTGGTCACGAAGAGCGCGATGCCATTCAGCAGCGTTTTATGCGCGGCAATACGCCGGTGATTGTGGCCACCATTGCCTTTGGTATGGGCGTGGATAAAAGCAATATCCGTCAGGTGATTCATTACGACCTGCCCAAATCCATCGAAAATTACAGTCAGGAAATCGGCCGTGCCGGACGCGACGGCAAAGCCTCAGACTGCATTATGCTCGGTGATGAATCGGGCCTGACGGTGCTGGAAAACTTTGTCTACGGTGATACGCCGGAGCTGAGCAGTATTCAGCAGGTGCTGCAGACGATCAGTACACAAACCCAGAATGGTCAGTGGGAAGTGCTGATGACGCCGCTGTCGGCGGCCAGCAATATCCGTTTATTACCGTTAAAAACCCTGCTGGTTAATCTGGAAATGCGCGGCGTATTAACCTCGCAATACAGCTATTTTGCCGAATATAAATACCGCCTTAACGGTAACGAAGAAGCATTACTGGCGCATTTTCAGCCGGAGCCGCAGCAGTTTCTGCGCACGGTATTCAACAGCAGCGATAAAGGCCGCAGCTGGTACACGCTGAATACTCCGGCACTGGAGCAGGCGCTGGCTCAGACTCAGACAGGCAGCGATGTACCGCCACGGCTGCGCGCACTGCGGGCGCTGGAATACTGTCAGGAAAAAGGCTGGCTGCAGCTGGAAAGCAAACAGATGACCGATGTTTACCGGGTAAATACCGCTTTATTGCAGCCAGTATTGGCCAATGATTTATATCAGCATTTTGCCGCCAAACAGCAGAGCGAAATTCAGCGTATTCAGCATATGCTGGAGCTGTTCCGTCAACCGCGTTGTATCAGCCGTACGCTGGCCGGTTATTTCAGCGATAACCTGAGTGAAGGCTGTGGTCGCTGCTCGGTATGTCGCGGCGAACATCAGCCGTGGCCGGTACGTAATACGCAGGGAGATTTTGCCGGGCTGGATGCGCGTGCGCTCTGTGCTCCGGTGCAACAGGCTATTCAGGCGCAATTCGGCCAGCCGGCCTCCATCGAGCTGTTAACCCGCTATTTATGTGGTATTTATGTGCCCTGGCTGAGCAAAATAAAAGCCCGTTCGCTCGGCGCGATGGGCAGGCTTGAACAGCAGCCCTATGCGCAAGTGCAGCAGTGGTTGCAGCAAAGCCTACAGATCCCTTAAATACAGGCTTACCGGCGTTCCGGCACGGAGAGACTATGAGCATTCTGCACAGCCAGCACCGGCTGGACATTCAGACCCCGGAAGGGACGCGCAGCATGGCCTATATGCAGTGGCATAACAGCCTGCACGAACAACAGCCCTTGCTGCTCTGTGTTCATGGCCTGACCCGTAACAGCCGCGACTTTGATTTTCTCGCCGAAAAGCTGGCGGAACATTACCGCGTGATTTGCCCGGATGTGTTGGGGCGTGGTGACAGCGACTGGCTGCAACAGCCAGCGTTGTATGGCTATCCGCTGTATATCGCACAGATGCAGCAATTGTTGGCGCATCTGTTTGCCGAGCACGGCGTCAGCGCTTGTGATTGGGTGGGTACCTCAATGGGCGGACTGATCGGCATGATGCTGGCGGCGGCCCCCGGTGACAGCATCGGCAAGCTGGTGCTGAATGATGTCGGCCCGTTTATTCCTTACGAAGCTCTGGCGCGTATTGGTCAGTATGTCGGTAAAGCGCCGCATTTTGCTCATGTTGGCGAAGCCGAACAGTATTTGCGTCAGGTTGCTCAGGCCTTTGGCCCGCTGACCGATGAACAATGGGCGCATCTGGCCCTGAATGGCACCGAAGCCTGTGATGACGGCTTATGCCTGCGTTACGATCCGGCCATTGCCGATGGCTTTGCCGCAGTAACTGGCGATGTGAATTTATCGGCGGTATGGACGGCGGTGCATTGTCCGGTGTTGGTTATTCGCGGTGCTGAGTCAGATTTATTATTAGCCGAAACCGCACGCAGCATGCTGCAGCATAACGATACTCAGCTGATTGAATTTCCCGGAATCGGTCATGCACCCATGTTAATGGCGCGCGATCAGATCACCGCCGTGCAGAATTTTCTGACACGTTGATACTTTCCTGTAGCCTGCTTTTTTAAGTATAAAAAAGCAGCCCGAAGGCTGCTTTCCGTGGTTCAGATGAATCGTCTGCGCAGACCCAGAATGCTCAGGATCAGCAAGCTCAGCCCACCAAGGCCGCCGCCTGAGGAGGATGAGCTATTGTCGCCGCCGCCATTATCGCCGCCGCCATTATCGCCGCCGCCATTATCACCGCCGCCATTATCACCGCCGCCATTATCACCGCCGCCATTATCACCGCCGCCATTATCACCGCCAGTATCCGGTACCTTGTAGGTATAAACATCCGAGTGACCATTATTGCCACCGTCAACGCGGGCAAATAGGACATCGGCTCCGGTCAGGAGCTGCAGGCCCTGCTGCATTCCGAGAAAGCGGTAAGACGTGAAATCAGAGGTTGCCAGCGCCAGCGCGATTGATTCTGCACCCCCGCTTACACTCAGAGATGCCTGAAAAATAAACTGATCGTTATGCACGCTGACATCATTCAGGTACAGCGCAGCGTCTTCAGGCAGAGCGTCCCAGACACCGGCCGCTAAGGCCGCTGCATCACTGCTGATCCAGTTCTGACCGGCATCCGGTGATGCCTGTACATTCTGATAGCCCCAGACAACCACTTGCTGACCGTTAACGGCCAGGCCTGCGATATCCTGTGGGTTGCTCCATTCACCGGCGCTGCGCCAGGTCCAGTTGACACCATCGGCACTGAAGCCATAGTGGGCGCCGGTCCATGCCCAGCCTTCTTCGCTACCACTGTCGACTCCGCTGACACCTGCCACATGCACTGTGCCGTCGTCGGTCTGCACTATTTGCCGGGCGCGGAATACCTCACCTGTGGCGAGGCCTGGGGGGGTTACTGATTCCCAGCTGCTGCTGTCGCTGCTCAGCAGAAACAGCCCTTGTTCGCCATAACTGTCCGTACCAATCAGGTTGCCGCTGGGCAGAGCATAAAAGATGGTGTTGTAGCTGATGGCATTAGCGAGCTCGGTCCAGCTCTGCAGATCGTCGGAGGTATACATCGCCAGAGTCTCTTCTGAAGCACCTGCCTGAGCGATATAACGCTGATTGAAACGGTCGTAAATAATGCCGCTCAGTGGCTCCGTATCCGGCAGGTTGGTCCAGTCAACCAGATCTTCAGATACGCTGAGACGGCTGACCATGCGGCCTTCGACATTGGTAATTTCCATCGTGAGCAGCTGGCCGTTGAGATAAGCAATAGCGTTACCAAATGGCAGAGTGGCGCTGTGCACACCTTGCTGGTCAATGCGCAGTACGGCGTCCTGCTCTGCACCGCTTTCATAGGCAGGCAAATAAATGTAATAGGCATCACCGCCGGGTAAGGTCTGGGTGTAATCCCCCAGTTTTTGCTGGCTGGCAACCTTCTGCCAGTGCGGAGCCGTATCGCTATCTGCCAGTAACAGGTGGCTGGCGATCTGATCCCGATAGCTACCTTCCGGCTGGTTGACCGTACCAATGGTGGTCAGCACTGTCATGGCTGACTGTCCGGGTGTCAGGCTGAACACGGCTTCGCCGGTATCGTCTTCAGCGTACGTGCGGCTGTCGGAAAAGCACTGCCATTCATAGCCGATAACCGGACGGTCATTGTTCATGCTGAGTGACAGGCTGCTGTCGGCGGCCGGGCTGGTGGTAAATTCCGCGCCCTGAGCTGTGCCGCTGACACTGATGTTGACCGTGCCAGTCCAGCTGTTGGGCAGGGCAATACAGCCTGCGGTGTCGGTCGCTCCTGAGCTTTCGGTACTTGCAGAGCCCATCGCCCGTACAATGGATACGCGGCCGTCATTATCGTGATTAATTGTCAGGTCGGCGCTGTCAAAGTAGCAGCCGCTTAACAGTGCCGTTGTCGCAGCGGCATACATCCTCAGTTTCATATTCTTCTCCTCTTCCTGCAGCGTAATAAGAGTCAGGCGCGCGATAGGCGCAGGCAATTAATAAAAAAGAGGAGTATTTGACGCTATCCGGCGCAGCTCATCATCCTGCAAAAGATTGAAATTGCAGTGTCGCAGCAGGAATCTGCCTTCAGGCATGTGGTGCGAATCTGCATTGTCCGCTGACGCATAACAGCTGAGAATAGTCAGGTCTTTATAGAGGATTGTTAGCCCTTACTTCGGCTGAAGTGGCCGTAAAATCTGAAAATTCGGGGCGTTTTTTGCCCTATATCTCCCTTTTTGTTAGGCTGATAAGGCCATTTTTTATATCTGCGCTGATGCTCTGGCAAGCATTTCTTCTTGCGAAGCAGCCCGATATGCACTTGCCTGATCTATAGATCGGCGTCTGAAATCCGAACCTGCGCGTAAGCAAATAAGCAGGTCTGAATAAACCACGGGAGGCTGGCCGCAATGGCTGAAAAAAATGATCCGATGATCCCCGATGGCGATGTGAATCCGATCGACACTGATTATCAGGTCGGTCAGGACAACATCATTGTCAATGTTGGCCCTTTTGGGCTCGATATCCACAACCGCGTGTTCGCGGTGTCGGGATTGGCAGTTATCGCTTTTGTGCTGCTGACACTGCTGTTTCACAATCAGGTCGAACCGATGTTCGGCAGTATGCGTAGCTGGCTGACGACCAACCTGAGCTGGTTCTTCCTCAGTGCCGGTAATATTTTTGTGATTGTTTGTCTTGGCCTGATTGTTTCACCTCTGGGGCGCATTCGTCTCGGCGGTACCGAGGCGACGCCGGATTACAGCTATACCGCCTGGTTCTCCATGCTGTTTGCCGCTGGTATGGGGATTGGCCTGATGTTCTACGGCGTGTCTGAGCCGTTATCGCACTTTGGCAGTTCCTTTGCCGGTATCACCACAGAAAATGGCGTGCGTACCGACTGGGCTCCGCTGGGCGCTGCGGCAGGTGACGCCGAAGCGGCAGCCCGTCTGGGTATGGCCGCAACCATTTATCACTGGGCACTGCATCCCTGGGCTATTTACGCAATTATGGCGCTGGGGCTGGCGTTATTTTCCTTTAATAAAGGTCTGCCGCTGACCATCCGCTCGGTGTTTTATCCGGTGCTGGGGGAGCGCGTCTGGGGCTGGCCGGGGCATATCATTGATATTATCGCCGTGCTGGCTACGTTGTTTGGTCTGGCCACATCACTGGGTCTTGGTGCTTCTCAGGCAGCCTCCGGTCTGCATTATTTATTCGGACTGCCGGAAGGCAATACCACGCAGGTTATGTTGGTGATTGGTATCACTGCCATTGCCATGATGTCAGTGGTTGCTGGTTTGGATGCCGGGGTTAAACGCCTGTCAGAAATCAATATGATACTGGCCATTCTGTTGCTGCTGTTTGTCATTATCGTTGGCCCGACCCTGGCGATTGTGACCGGCTTTTTTGACAATATGCTGGCCTATTTCCAGAACCTGCCGGCACTTTCCAATCCGGTAGGGCGCGAAGATGCAAACTTCACCTCCGGCTGGACAGCCTTTTACTGGGCCTGGTGGATTTCCTGGTCGCCATTTGTCGGTATGTTTATCGCCCGTGTTTCCCGTGGACGTTCGGTGCGTGAATTTATGGTGTCAGTATTGCTGGTGCCATCGGCCGCCTGTGTTTTATGGATGACGGTATTTGGCGGCACCGCAATTGAACAATACGTTCAGGACGGCTACAAAACCGCTGCCGAATCGGCGCTGCCTTTGCAGCTGTTTTCTATGCTGGATGCTCTGCCGCTGGCGCAGATTACCTCCTTTATCGGTATTATTCTGGTGATCGTGTTTTTTGTGACGTCATCGGATTCCGGGTCGCTGGTTATTGATGTGATTTCGGCCGGTGGCAAGGTCGATGCTCCCACGCCACAGCGTGTGTTCTGGTGTACCTTTGAAGGGCTGGTGGCCATTGCGCTGATTCTTGGCGGCGGGCTGGTGGCTTTGCAGGCGATGGCGGTGTCGAGTGGATTACCCTTCACTATCGTTTTACTGGTCGCAACCTTTTCCATTATTAAAGGGTTGTCTTCTGAGCCTAAACCGGCTTAAAACAGCCTGGGTCACAACAGAACAACAGCACAGAATTATCTGTGCTGTTGTTTTTTTACGGAATGGCTATGCAAGCAGAACATATCGAAATTGTTGATTTCCTGCGCCAGCATCAACCCTTTACCGGGTTAAGTGATGAAGTGCTGCAGCAGGTTGCTGCCCAGATCAGCATTGCCTACTTTAAAGCGGGCCAGCAGATTCTGGAATTTGGCGCCGAAATTAATGACTGGTATGTGATCCGCAGTGGCGCTGTGGAAGTATTCCGCCGCAACGGCGAACTTTATAACCGTTTAAGCGAAGGCGGCTTTTTTGCCGAGTTCGGTTTGCTGCGCAACAAGCGTGTGCGCTTTCCGGTTTATGCGCTGGAAGACACGCTGGTGTATATGATTCCGGAGCCTTTATTTACCGAATTATTTGATAATAACGAAGAATTTGCCGATCAGGTTGAGGTGGAAGACCGCACGCGTTTACGTCAGGCCGTTGCCCGGCGCGAAGACGCTAACGAGTTGATGACGGCCCGCATTGAAACGCTGGTCAGCCGCGAACCGGTTTTATTACCTGCCGGTGCCACGGCGCGTGAAGCGGCTATCCGCATGACCGAAGAGGGCGTTTCTTCGTTATTGGTGGTCACCACCTCCGATGATCAGCCGATGGCGGCGGCACGCCTGGTGGGCATTGTCACCGACCGCGACATCCGCGACCGGCTGGTGACGCCGGGGTTGCCGTTCGATACCCCGGTGACCGATATCATGACCGCCGAATTAACCAAGGTTGAACACAATCAGTTTGTGTTTGAAGCCATCTTATTAATGCTGCGCTATAACGTGCACCACCTGCCGGTCATTAAACTGGGATTACCGCTGGGGGTTGTCGCGCTGGCGGACGTTATCCGTTATGAATCGCAGAACAGCCTGTTTGTGGTGCGCAGTATTTTTAATGCACAAACCGTAGAAGAACTGACGGCGCTGGCGAGCGATGTACGCGCCTGCTTCAGCCGCCTGGTGGCTGAGGATGCCAATTCGCGCATGATCGGTGGCTCAATGGCGGTGATTGGCCGCAGCTTTAAACAACGTCTGCTGGAAATGGCGGAAGAAAAATTTGGCCCGCCACCGGTGCCTTATTGTTTTCTGGCGCTCGGTTCAATGGCGCGGGAAGAACAGTTAATTGTCACCGATCAGGATAACGCCCTGATTCTGGATAACCGTTTTGATCCACAATTACATGATGAATATTTTTTAAATCTGGCCAACTTTGTCTGTGATGCTTTAGACGCGTGTGGCTATACCTATTGCACCGGCAAGGTGATGGCCACCAATCGTCAGTGGCGTCAGCCGTTAAAAGTATGGGAACAATATTTCAGCGAATGGATTGAGCGCCCGTCGCCGGAATTTCTGCTTAACAGCGCCATCTTTTTTGATCTGGAAGGGGTGTGGGGCGAAATGCACTGGCCAGAAATGCTGAATGATCTTATTCGCCGTAAAGCCCGCAGTAATTCCCGTTTTCTGGCCTGCATGGCGCGCGCGGCATTAACGCGTACGCCACCGCTCGGGTTTTTTAAAGGCTTTGTGATGGAAACCGACGGCAAGCATACCAATTCCATTAACATGAAACGGCGCGGCACTGCACCGCTGGCGGATCTGATTCGTGTGCATGCACTTGCCGTTGGTTCCCGTGCACACAATTCGTTTGAGCGCTTACAGGATATTATCGAAGCGGGTCTTTTACCGCCGGGTAATGGCCCGGATTTGCGTGATGCACTGGAATTAATTGCCATGGTGCGTATTCGTCATCAGGCGCTGGATCTGCAATCGGGAACCGAGCCGGATAATAATATTGAGCCCGATAACCTGTCGGACTTTGAACGTAAAAATCTGAAAGATGCCTTCCAGATTCTCAGCAATGCGCAGAAGTTTCTGAAGTTCCGCTACCAGCCAGGCCGGGCGGTATAAAGAATGTTTTATCTGCCCCGCAGTCAGCTGCAGAATGAATCCAGCCTCAGTGTCGAAGACCTGTCGGCGGTGGATTGGCCCGCCCGCTTTCATGAGCTGGCAGCCAGTGCCCGTCATCCGGCCCTGAAGCAGTATTACCAGGCTGGTGTACCGGATGCCGCTACCGCCATTGCCGATGTGCCGATGGTGGCGATGGATTTTGAAACCACCGGTCTTGATCCGCAGCAGGGGGGAATTGTCAGTATTGGTTTGGTGCCGCTGACACTGGCGCGTATTTCCTGCGCCAGCGCCGCCCATTGGATCGTGCGGCCGCGGGCGCGGTTATCGCATGAGTCCATCGTGGTGCACGGTATTACCCACAGCGATATCGCCAGTGCGCCGGATCTGAGTAAAGTGCTGGATGAGTTGCTGGCACAGCTCAGTGGCTGCGTGGTGGTGGCTCATCACCGCAGTATTGAACGGCGTTTTCTCAACAATGCACTGCTGACCCGGCTGGGTGAGGGCATCGAATTTCCGGTGATTGATACCATGGCGCTGGAATCCCGTTTCCGTCGCCAGCCCGGCTTTCTGCAGCGTTTACGCGGGCATAAACCGGCCTCGGTGCGCCTGGCAGAAAGCCGTAAACGATATCACCTGCCTTTTTACCGTCCTCATCATGCCCAGACCGATGCGCTGGCCTGTGCCGAACTGTTACAGGCGCAGATTGCGCATCACTTCAGCCCGCAAACTCCACTGGGAGAGCTATGGAGCTGAGCGTGGTATTGACCGCTGAGCGTGGGCAACATGCTTGGCCGTCAGGCTGTAACGCAAAGGTAAACGGATAGCGCTCACCCTGTGCTTACAAATTCAAACGGATTGGTTACGAAATTCTCCCTGAGTCACAGAACGGTTGTTCACAGCTGTTCTAAAATAGGGGCAATAGATGATCAATCAGGATGACTGTGGTGGACGAGACTGAATGCTTTGAGTACGAACTGAGCGACAATGAGATGTTGCACGTCCATATGTGGGCGACGTTAGTCAGCTCCGGGCTGCTGTTTATTGTTGCTTATTTGAGTATGTAATAAAGCTGTTTGTTTTAATCTCTGCTGACTCTGTGTACGGCCCGCGTTTGTGCGGGCTTTTTTATATCTGCCTGTTGCTTACATCGCTTCGACTTCTTCTGCCAGCGCCGAGCTGCCAATAATCTGAATGGCACCGTTAAAGGTGTAGCCGATACTGTGTACCGTTTTAATCGGCATTTCATGGCCCTGAGCTTTGCAGCGGCGACGCAGGCGCGACACCATCACATCCAGGCTGCGGGTTTCCGGGGCGTAATCTTTAAAGCCAAGGGCGGCGTACAGTTCTTTGCGGGAGATGGCGGTACCGGGTGAGCTTGCCAGCTTCAGCAATAATTTAAGCTCCGATAAATTCAGGCTCTGAATGGTTTTCTGCGGCAGCACAATTTGCCATTCGGATAAATTCAGCTGCCAGATCTGCTCTGTGGCCGTCTGCTGATTTTCCCTGGCGTCGGTCGATGCGGCATTGCTGTGGTTGTCCGGTTTTGGCTCTCCCATCTTTGTCTCTGGCAGCTTGCCCGGCTTCTGCTGCGCGGCCATATTGTTAATAATCAGCAGTAATTCGCGGCTGTCGACCGGCTTTGGTAAATAATAATCCGCACCACGACTCAGACCTTCCAGGCGGTCTTCCAGTGCGCCGTAGGCGGTCAGCATAATAATTTTTCCACAGCCTTTTTGCTTAAGGCGGCCGGCCGCATCAAAGCCGTTTTCTCCGGGCAGATTCACATCCAGGACGATAACATCCGGGGTAAAGCTTTGCAGGATATAATCCATTGCTTCGGCGGAATCTGCTTGCCGAACTTCCATGCCCTGATTGGCTAAAATCAGGGCAATAGGGGTGCGGAAATCGTCCTCATCATCCACAAGCAATACGCGGATGTCGCTCATTATTCTGTCTCCTTCAGTGGCAGGGTAATGCGGAAACGGGTGTCCGTTGCGCCGATCAGACTGGCCTGTCCGTTATGTTGTTCGGCAATGGTGCGTACAAAGTACAGCCCTAAGCCAGTGCCTGGTGTGCGTTTATCGGCATTGATGCGGAAGTATTTTTCAAAAATTCTCTCCCGGTATTCAGCGGCGATTGCCGTGCCGTCATCGGCGACATCAATGTCGGCTTTCTGTTTATCTGCCCGCCATGAAAACTCAATACCCGCACGATTACGGGCGTGCTTCAGGGCGTTATTAATAAGATTGGAAAACAGAATAAATAACAGATGATGATCGCCAAAGACTATGGCTGGATGGTCACTACGGCCGATCAGTTTGACATCGTACTCATCGGCCACTTCCTGTAACACATGGGCCAGATTCACCCAGCGGAAGGTTGCGCGGTTATCAGACAACAGGTTTTGTATACGATCGTTGTTCAGGCAGCCATTAACTAAGGTTGTCAGCCGCAGGTTGGCGCGGCCAATACGTTCGACCGCGGCATCAACGTCTGCATTCTGATGATCTGACATCAGGGTAATGGCATCGGTATTGGCGCGGATAATCGCCAGTGGCGTGCGGAATTCATGTGACAGCATGGTGACAAATGCGCGTTGCTCCTGCAGTGCCTGATCGGCGATCTGATGCGCCTCTTGCTCGTCGCGGAGTTTCTGTTTGAGTGATTCGCGCAGTCGTTCTGATGTCATAACGATGATGGAAAACGCATAAATAAACGCCAGAATAATGCCCCAGATAAAAATAGCGGAATCGTCACTTTTATCGAAAAAAACCATATTCTCCGGTGGGTTGTTCAGGGTGGTGATGATGCGGATTAAACTGACGACACCCGCACTGGCAAACGCAATGGCGACGCCGCGTCGCGCTGGCAGATGCTCCTGTCTGGCGCGGTAAAGAGTAATGCTGATCAGAAAGCACAGCACGCCGATTCCCACCGCACTGGCAATAACTCTTAAGCCAAGGTGTTCGGTGTCGGGGAAAAAGAAAAAGATGGGGGCCAGCGTTAACATCAGCGCGGCAGGCAGTCGCCACTGTGGCTGCTGTCCGCAAAAAATACGCATGGCCTGATACAGCAGGGCGTAGGACAACATCAGCAGCATATTGGCAGCGAAAATAGACAGCTCATCCGCTATTTGCCCGCGCATGACAATTAATACCGTTGCCAGCGATTGACTGGCCGCGCCCAGCGTCGCCGGACGTAAACCACGTTCCTCCGGCACTAAACGCCAGAATAAAAACAGAGCAACAGCGCTGGCCAGCGTGGTGATCGCCATAATTGCAACCAGCGTGCGGATATCGAATAGCATGCATGTACCTTTGCCGCAGGCTTGCTGCAATTTCCAGCCCTGCCGGTTAAATTTTTCAACTCGTTACAATTCAGACCAAACGGGCTGTAACGGTCAGATATGCGCATCCTGACGACTATTGCAGCGAACAGCAATAGCCTGATTCATTTGTTGTCAGCGTCATGTCTTACCGCAATAAAGGAAGTAACTTTGCTCAAAATATGGGCTCAGAATATGGGCTCAGCGTACAGGGTCGGCAGGCTGGCGTAACAGAGCTTGAGACAGTGCAGAAAAATAGCGGCCGAAAGCCAGGTTGATGACGCGGCGTTGTTCATCTTGTGGGTAAAGGCCCAGCTGCGCTTCCGCCGATTCTTTACTGCCTTTTACCAGAAAGGCATTTTTAATAACCGCATCCTGAATAAAGGCTTCAAAAGCGCGGGCGCAGAGTTCCTCCGGCTGGCTGTAATAACAGCTGCCCTGAGCTTTATCCTGCGCAGCGGAGGCGATAAACAGCCGGCTGGGTTTTTTGCCGTCAGGGCTGAGTAAAATGGCTTTGTAGCATTCGCCCAATAAGGCATTGAGCGGGTGTTCTATAGGCGATTCATTCTGCAGCCACAGGGCAGAAGCAAAACTCATGCGCGGCGCATTGCTAAATGCTTTGGCCGCCATGTAGTGGTCAAAGGCATGAAAAAATTACACATAAATGTATGTGGTGTACATGTCGTCTGTATCCAAAGCCATTATAGCCTGCATGGTCCGTTAGCTACGGCTTATGTTGACATTTCTCAAGTGTACAAAATACCATAAGATGAATCCCCTATCGAGATCAACGAGTAATTAGCTACTAATGACATTCATGCAACTACTGCAACCCGTTTTCTAGCAGGCAATTGATTTATTCGCCCGAAAATACTAGGACGGATACAATACAGAAAACGATAACCCATTGAGGAATTTGGTTCAGTGCGCGGAGCAGATGTTTTTCAGAAGTCCCTTTTACGACGGTGCAGCTGGAGTTGTTTGTTCCAGAAAAGCATCCACTGATACCCATCAAAGCAGTTCTGAATAAAGCGCTGAAAAATCTGAATTGGCTATTGTAGTATTCATTGCGATACCGGCAGGGAATCTACCAGAACGCTTAATCAGGGCGCAGTTGCTTCAGGTACTCTACAGCATCCTCAGCGAACGGCAGTTGGTTGAACAGATCAACTACAACCTTCTGTACCGGTGGTTTGCAGGATTAACGATTGATAATCCCGTTTGGGATCATTCCACCTTCGGTATCAACCGGGATCGACTACTGGAAAACGATGTGATCACGGAGTTGTTTGAAGAAGTCGTTCATCTTGCCCGTCAACAGAAACTGCTCTCGGATGAACACTTCAGCGTGGATGGAACCCTTATTCAAGCGTGGGCTTCACAGAAGAGCTCTCGCCGCAAGGATGATAGCGAATCGCCGGCGGGTGGGGGGCGCAACAGAGACGCCAATTTTCACGGTGAAAAACGCAGCAATGCCATCCATGAATCCAAGACAGACGGTGATGCAAGGATGGCCAGAAAGGGTTCTGGAAAAGAAGCCAAGCTCTCTTATATGGGGCACACCGTGATGGAAAATTGCAGCGGTCTGATCGTTGAAGCAGCCGCCAGTCGGGCTACAGGCAAAGCTGAATGAGATGTGCAAAAAGTTTATTAGTGCAGTTGCCAAGCATGAAAAAGCGCACGGTAGGAGTTGTCAAGAATGACGATACGGCAGGCTTTATAGAAGATTTCAGAGCGATGAATATAACGCCGAATGTCGCGCAAAATAGCAATCGGCCAGGCGGCTCGGCGATTGATGGTCGCACCAGTCGACACGAAGGTTACACTGTCAGTCAAAAGACCAGAAAGCGAGTAGAAGAGCCCTTTGGTTGGAGTAAGACAGTGGGTCTTATCAGGTAAATGAAAGTCCGTGGTTTATCGAAAGTAAACGACGTATTTAGGTTGACGATGATTGGTTGGAATTTGACACGAATGAGGGCGTTACAGGAATAGTCCGACCTGAAGGCGGAAAAGTCCGACGAACGCCGCTAAAAGCAGTGAAAAAAGACTTAAAGCGTCGTTTTTACCGAGAGTTTGAGTCAAAAAATGATGATTGCGTTCAAGGTGAGAGAAAATCAACAGCCTGCTAGTGTTACAATCCAATGATAGTTACTAATCGCAGTTAAGTTGGCTTTTCTATAGCTAAAATAAAAAAATATTTCTAACAGGCATACTACGCACTTCAAGAATCAATCATCATTTGATTACGAACTGCACTGTACGAGGCAACTGAAAATGGAATCAGATAGTTTAGGGCAATACTCCCCCATGAAATATCAGTCCAAGCCAGTAGCTGCGCTCCCTGATTGATCAGATTCAGAATTGTGCCAACCACAAGAGCAATCTTTATCGAATTGCTGATAATGTGGCGCTGGCTGAATGTTTTCAGCCAACGGTGCAGTCCAGATGCTTGATTCATGTTATGACCACCTTATTATGTTATGTCTGTGTCGGGCCGGCTGGGATTGCTCAATATCAGGTAGTTTAGACAATTAAAGCAGATGGGGAGATATGCATGGCGTTTATCGATACAACAGAGCTGGATGAGCTGCGTCGTAAGATGCTGAACTTTGCTCGCTCGCAGCTGAACGATGACGCTCTGGCAGAAGATACTGTACAGGAAGCACTCGCCGGAGCATTTAAAAATTCCGACTCGTTCAACCGCTCTTCACATTTCAGAACCTGGGTTTTCGCCATTCTTAAAAATAAAATCAGTGATGCCCTCCGCCAGCGTTACCGCCAGCCTGAAAGCGAAAGTTTTGATGACGATTGTAAGGATTGCGGTTCCGCCAACGACCAATACTTTAACTCGAATGGTCACTGGCAGGATGAGCATCGTCCACAGCGTTGGGGGGCTGCGGATAATCTGGTTCACAATGAACAATTCTGGCGTGTATTTGATACCTGCCTCGAAGTACTGCCGGCCGATCAGGCCAGAGCTTTTATGATGCGTGAATTTGTTGAGTTGAGCAGTGCAGAAATCTGTGAAGCACTGGAACTCAGCACCAGCAATCTGCATGTGCTGCTGCACCGTGCCCGTCTGCGTTTACGTGATTGTTTGGCAAAACATTGGTAATACGGGAGTAAATTATGCTCAATTGTGAACAAGCTACCCTGCTACTCTCAGAATCCATGGAACGGAAGTTATCACTGCAGGAGAAGACGAGCCTGCGTTTCCATACTCTGATGTGCAGCAGTTGCCGTCGTTTCGGCACGCATATTCAGGATATTCGTAGTGCTATCCGTTCAGATAAACAGTCTGCAGCGGATAAGAATAAATAATCTGATCATTTCTGCGCGTCTCTGTGCTGTCATGATTCAAACAAAACCGTAATCAGATAAAACTGCCCGGCAACTATGCCGGGCAGAATCGTCATCAATACCGCATTATTATGTAATTGCAGCTGAATAGCTGTTGGTAGAATAATCAGCATTATACTCATAAGAATATACGTAAGTGCTGATGACATAAAGGTTGAAATAGAGAACCTCTGTTGCAGAAAATGTTTAAAAAACAGTGTAATCTGACGGGAAATAATTGTTAGTATAAACGCATAAATGCCATGAATAATTGCATTAATATACCAGTGTTCCTGTGATTGGTTATAGCAAATACAGGCAGCCCACAGACCATAGAACAGCAGTGCAGCCCAGGGGGCAATATGCTGATTCAGAGTCTGCAGATAAATGGATGATTTGGTTTGCCACAGATACTGCATTTAATAAGATTCAGTTTTACGCAACCAGGTGGCAGTACCCGGAGCAATACCTATCCATACAGGAACATCAATATGGTATTGACTGAGCATCAGACGAATATGAGCCAGGTGATGGATGGTATGATTAATAAGGTACAGACATTCGCGCCGTAAACCGGAACTGAATTCATCGCTGACCGTCTGCAGACAATCAATCTCTGAAACAACCACCAGGCTTATGTCCTGCTGAGGAATGGTATCAGCCCAGGTCAGCAAATCGTTATTCAGCTCAATGGCGATCTGAGGGTCGGATTCCGTAATGGCATTGCGGTTTCTCTGGTTGTAATCTACAACACCCGTCGCCAGTCCGTTTTTCAATGCCAGAAAATGATCCTGTATATGACGAATATGGCTTCCGCAGCGATGTTCACAATAATGTTGTTGACGAAGTGAGGGCGTCATATTGACAAATATCCCCAGGATTTCATCAACCTGCAATAGTGCCTGCTTCAATGCTGATATCAGCATAATAACCTCATTTAATCAGTTAACGGATATTGCTTAATCAGCGCCTTTTCCATGCGCCATGCACGATAAAGTTGCAGCAATGACGGTGTTTTTTTTCCGTTCTTACGAAGCTTGTGGCCGATAATAAAAAGCGTATGGTATTGCCATAGCAGTGTTTTGATAGCGTCTGTAAAACGGGCATTTTTATCCCATATGTGAACGGCCTCAGAAGACACGCCATTAATTTCAACAATTTCCAGATAATCCCCACAACACAACGAAGCAGTGTCTTTGAATTTCACATCCAGACGTCCATAAAAGAATTCGGGAAGTTCGTGCATTAGACGGTCAATTTTTTGATTCAGCTCGTTTGTAATGCAGTGTTGACCATCGGAAAACACAGCTCCACGGCAATGACTTCCCGCGAATACCAGCTCTATAACTTCTCCGGCGGCAGGAATGCTGTGCCACCTGGCAGCGAAGCGTGGTTGATAAAGGTGGGGGATTTTTCCGGCTCTGGGGTCGGCTAAGACAAGCGCCTCCAATGTGGAAATACCATCTCCGGTTATCAGCGGACTGTTTTTTAACGTTAGTGAGACAATTTGCCCCCTAGGCTGATCAGGCATCCGTACATAAAATATGCCGGCTTCCGGACGGAAACTGGCCAGTTTCTGCAGTACCAGACGGGTTCCAGCAGGGAATGACTGCATGACATCGGCTAGGTGTGACGTGCTGCGAATAACTTTTACGCCTGCGCCACGGCAGCCGATATCGGGTTTGCATACAAAGGGAAAATCAAAACCACGCTGGCGACATTGCTGATGAATTACCGCCAGCTGATCAACCTGCGGCTGATGGCAGGCATCAATCATCAGCCAGGGCAGCATGTGCTGGGCTAATGCCCCCTGACACTGCTCCATCACTTCTTCCTTACCACTGCCGACCATACCGCCGAGGAATAATCGTGGGTTAGCCAATAGCGGTAAGGTGAGTGAGCGGTAACGCAGCGCCAGTATCAACCACAGCAGTACCACTGGAGAATACATCAACCAGGTGGGCATAAATTCAAACCAGGATGTGGTTTCAGCAGGCTGGGCCGGGGCAAAATCAGCACTGGATTTCATGATCAGACCTTTTGAGCCGGCAGAAAGTGGCGGGCTATATAAAAATCAAGGCTGACATAACGTCCTGCGCCGGTGAAAAATAGCGACAGCAACATAACAAAATAGGTCGCGGCAAATTCGATACCGTTATTCAGAATAACAATGCTTCCGCGCTCGGTAAGCCAATCGTAGTTGCCATGCTCCTGCAGAATCTCACGGGCGCGTTGCAGGTGGTCGGCTGCTTCCATAACCCGGTCGTTAGCCAGCCAACTGCTGCTGTCAGCAATGGCCAGCCAGCCATTTTCCCAGTGAACCGTCAGTGCGGCGACCAGCATGGTGAACATTAATGGCAGACTGATCCAGCGCACAGCAAAGCCCAGAATCAGAAATATTCCACCAAAAAACTCTGTACCGGCAGCCAAACCTGCCATGACTTCCGGCATCGGTAACCCCAGCCCCCAGTCAGGATTACCGAACCAGGCGGCGGTATCTGAAAAGTGACTGAGCTTGTTCCAACCTGCCTGCATCAGTACCGGTGCCAGATACAAACGTAACAGCAGCGGTGCCAGACCATCGGCAACCCGTATCCGCTCTAATACCTGATGGGCATGGTGGTAATAGGTAAGCATTCTGTTCATGAAAACTCCGGTTAAATTGCAGGATTGTTTCTTCCTAGTCGTATAACGCCGCTCTTTCTTACAGCTTCAAGGCTTATTTGTGCTCTGCGCAGGAGATAGCAGGATATGCAGTAAGTTATCCTGAAAGGTGATATTGCCTGGCAGGCGGCCATGCTCTTCGCAAATCATTACCACATAATCCAGTGGGAAATAGCTATATGGATGTCGTGGCTTACTCGGGTCTAATACAGTCGTTGCCAGCAGAGACTGTTTGGTAACTGCTCCATCACCGGGTTCAAGCATCAGTCGGGCGTAGGGAATGTCTGCCTTTGGGTGTTGTATTTCCTCAGGCCACAGGCGTACATAGGAGTCATCCGCAAGGTCTTCAATCAGGATGCGGGCCGGGGTTGGGTGGCAGTCCCCGCCAAACACAATCAGCGTACGCTCTTCATCCGGGTTTTTAATACTCAGTGACCAGACAAAGCGTCTGGCCCGTTCCAGTTGTTGCTGCAGTTTATCCTGACGCTTTTTGATGGCAGATATACTGAGATTTTGCTGTTGCCAGGCTTGTATTACATCAGGGTCAAAGGGGCCCCATTGCAGGGCTTGCCAGATATGATGATCAAACCAGTCCCGCTTCAGAGGCTTGCCAGCGTTGTTTAAAATAGCGTTGCGTAACGGGTGAGGCAGCAATTGAAAACCGCTGTCAAAGGCCAGCAGAACATCCGGCGGAATACGGTTGGGGCCAAGTTTTACACCGCTTAACAATTGTTGCAGAGCACTGACAGAACCAAAATTCGGCGTGCCTACCAGAACTACTTTTCTGACCTTCTGTAATCCTGAGTTCGTAATGGGAAAGTCATTGTTATTGAGCACATCGGTTTGGCCATAGCGTAACCAGTAGCGGCTGATCAGGCCTCCCATGCTGTGAGCTACCAAATCAACCCGGACCGGAGTGTCATAGTCCTGTTGTACGCGGCTGACAAAGCTGTTCAGTTGAGCGGCGGTTTTTTGCAGATCCTGCCGCCAATCATATACGAACCAGTAATAGCGGCGCTCTCCGTGCTTACTTTTGCGCTCACCCGGAAGCGAGGCAACATAGCCTCCTGCCTCAGCCAGAGTGCGCTCTATCTGGCCATAAAAGTCTTTACCTGCAACCTGATCAGTTACTCCGCAAGGGTGTAATGTGGTTGTTACCAGATCGCGGTAATCGTGTGTCAGCAAGCGCCAGAGATGGCCCGGCCAGCGTTCATTACCCCGCGCATCGCAGAGTCTGGAGCCGAGCACCCCATGCAGTAAAATAACTGGTGGCTGAATTGATGCTGTTGCGTCACCCGGTTCGCCGTCATGGTTATAGATGCGCTGCAGATCCGGCCCGGAGGTAGAGCAGGCAACAAGAGCAAGCATGGTCATCAGCAGAGAAATATTCCTGAAATCCACGGTCTCTCCATTGATTGTGGGTTATGCGTAAAACGCATCTGACTGTAAGAATCTGGCAACCCGGACGACAAAAGTTGCAGGTAACTTTGTTTCAGGAGAGTGCTTATGTGCAGTACCCCAAAACCACACTATAGCGGCCCGCGCCGCGCCGTCAGTAATATGAGCCTTACACCGGAGATGATGCAGCGCTTCAGCGAAACGGCGAATCTGGCTCAGGAGCGGCGCGAGAAAAAGCAAGCTGCTATCCGGCAGGCACAAAGAGAATCGCAAACCGCAGAGGTGCAACCTGCCAGGGTACGCTCTCTAAGTACCAGGCAGCGCTTTCTGGACTGGTTGTTTGCCTGGTAGCCACCATCGAGTATAGCTACCAATCAAATGACCATTGCGGTAACCAGCCTGCCGCCCAGGCTTCCAGTGTTTTATCGGTACCACTCAACACCAGCCAGGCTAACAGCAGCATAGTTCCGCCCAGAACGTAACGTACCCAGCTCCCGCCCTGTAGCACGCCCGCGGTACTGCGCCGCAGCAAACGGGTGGAAGCCAGACCGGCGAGTATCAGAACCAATGCAGTCCCCAGGCCATAACTGGCCATGACCAGAAAGGCCATCGATAAGTTCTGACCATTGGCGGCCAGTGCGATGGCTGCACCTAAGGTCGGGCCAACACAGGGTAGCCAGATGATGCCGGTTAACAACCCTGTACCAAATGGGCCAAGCCAGTCCAGTTGCAGAGAGCCTGCGCCACTGCGTGATAACAGACGCGATAGCCAATAGCTGCTGCGCTCCGTCAGATAACGGCTGATCAGCACGCCCCCCAGTATCAACAGCAGCAGGGCCGAAAAATAGCGAAAGGTTTCCGGATCAAGGTTCAGGCTGACGAGCAAGAAGGTCAGCACCGACCCAGCCAGTGCAAACGACAAACTGAGCCCTAAACCCATGCTGATCATGCCCATGCGTCCTTTACCGGCGGCGACAGCAAGCGTCATAGGAATCAGCGGCCAGACACAAGGCGATAACAGGCTAAGCATGCCAGCGATAAAGGCCAGCGGCAGAGATGTCAGCTCAAGCATTAACAATTATCCAGATGGCTGAGCAATGCCTGGCGAATAACATCGGCACGGGTTTCAGCCACGCTGAACCAGCGTTGTGTACCTTCTTTGAATAAGATCAGTGTTGATTGACGTGGTGCTTTAAAGTGCGTTACCCACTCTTTTTGCTCATCAAAATCAACACTCAGAATATTCAGTTCACACTGTGGATGAGCGGTCTGAAATGCCTGCAGAATTTCCCCTTGCTTTTTGCAGGTTGGGCACCAGACGGCATGAACATCAATCAGCACTGCTTTTCCATTGGCCTGTAAGCTTTGGAAGTCATCAGCGGTAAAACGTGCAAAAGGACTTTCTGCCTGTGTGCAGGCCGATAGTGTCATTGCTGTTAGCAATAAAAAAAGAATCCGGGCAAATATCGTGAGCTTCATGGTCGTTACCTTAAAATAATTTTCTGTTCAGTCGTTCGGGATACGAATTTCTTACACAATGACTTTTACAAAAAAGTACCTACTCTGAGTTCGCCCTGACGTTACCGACCACCTATCCTTTGCTCAGACCCTGAGGCTAGGTGGTCAATATGCAATGGTTCATTGAGCGACGCTGGTTATTTACAGCCCTGATTTTAATACTGATGGCAATTATGACTACGGTCCTGACCATTGGCTGGATGTCAGCGGTTGAGCGCAGTAATCGCGGGCTGGCCAATCAAGAGTTGCCACTGTTTGAACAGGTGCAACAGCTGCGGGCGGCACTGGCCGAACAAACTCTGAATTTTCATGAATACTATCTCAGTGGGGATGCCGAAGCCTTTGCTCTTGCATACCGAGAAGATAAGAAACAGATTGAGCTGGCATTGATTAACCTGCAGGCAGGGCTGGATAAGAGTGCGAGTCTGGCCGATCTGCAGCATGCACTGGCTCAGCTTGAACTGATCGCCCGGCGAATGCATGAAGCCATGGCTCCTCCAACCTCCTGGGATGATGCCCGCAGTGTGCTGGCGGAATTCACTCCGCTAACTGACGAACTTAATGCTGGCAGCTTGGCAATGGTGATGCAAATTGAGGCGCGGGTGAATGAACGCATCGCACATAACCTGGAATATGCACGGCGCAGCCTTTTGTGGGCGGGTTTGTTGGCAACCGGCCTGTTGCTGGCATTGCTGTTTAATCTCACGCTGGATGTAAGACGTCGCAAAGCACAATTACAGCAAAAGCGTTTTGCCGGTTTTCCCGAACGCAATCCACGTCCGGTACTGTCTCTGGATGCACGGGGTATGATTAATTACGCCAACCCAGCGGCAGAAGAACTGGCCTCGTCACTTTCCGATGCCGGGGCCAGCGTGCTGTTGCCGCCTGATATGGATGAGTTCATGCAACGCGCAAAAGATGGAATAAGATTACAACAGTGGGAGCAATGTATTGGTGAGCGGTATTTTGAAGGTGTTCTGCATTGGCTGAATGATCTGCAGGAATACCGGCTCTATTATGCGGACATCAGTGACCGCAAAGCGGCTGAGCAGCATCTTAAAGACCTTGCTTTTTTGCATCCATTAACACAGATACCAAACAGGCAGGCGCTTAAGGTAATGCTGTCCGGAACAGCAACTCCTTATGTTCTGGCATTGCTGGATTTGCTTAATCTGCCACAACTGGCCTCCCGCGCTGGCCCCGCTGCTGCCGATATTGCCATCAGTGAATTTGCTAACCGTTTGCAAACCATAGCAGAGCAGCATGACCTTCCGGTGTATCACTTTGAGGGGAAACATTTCTGCTTATTTATGGCTGGTATGCCCATGGATGATTGCCAGAATATTCTGACCGGCATTCAGCAGTACCTTGACCAGCCCGGATTACTGGTTGCCGGACTGGAGTTCAGTCTGGAGCTTGCTATTGGTTTAACCCCTTGTAAGCCAGGGGTAGATGCAGAGGTTCTTTTGAAGCAGGCCAACGTTGCTTTGCGTGCGGCTTATCCAAAAGGTGGACTGGTGGTGTATGACGAACAACTGGAGCACCAGCTGGCAGAGCGCCTGGATCTGGAAAATGCGCTGAAAAATGCTGTCCGCAATCAGGAACTGGAGTTATGGTTCCAGCCCAAAATCAGACTGGTGGATCAGCAGGTGTGCGGTGCAGAGGCTCTGTTACGCTGGCGGCGAGAGGATGGCTCACTGGTTTCCCCGGCGGTATTTATTCCTTTGGCGGAAGAAACCGGCCTGATTAATGAAATTGGTGACTGGGTGCTGGCCAGAGGATGTGAAGTTGCCGCCCGCTGGCAGCAACTGCAGCCTCTGCCACCGAGGCTGGCGCTTAACCTGGCGGCAGAACAGTTACTCTGTGGCCACATCGTCATACAAATGCAATCTTTGCTGTCTGACCTGAAAATTCCTGCACAGAGTATTGAGCTGGAAATAACAGAAAGTGCTGCTTTGTATGATATGGACAAAGCTATCATCACCTTAAAGGCATTGAGTGATCTTGGTCTGCACCTGGCGCTGGATGACTTTGGTACCGGGTATTCTGCCTTCAGTTACCTGACACGACTGCCACTTAACACTCTGAAGATAGATCAATCCTTTATCCGCCATATGCTGGATGATCAGCGGCATGAGGCTGTCGTCAAAGCCATCATCGCTCTTGCCCAGCCTCTGGGGCTTGAAGTGACTGCTGAAGGTGTCGAGAGTGTAGAGCAGAAGACCATGCTTGAACATTGGCAATGCCACGAAATACAGGGTTATCTGATTGCCCGACCGATGCCACTTGCAGAATTTGAACGCTGGTTGAACCACTACCAAATACCGGCTGAGCAACCAGAGTAAGTGGCACTCGGTCGGGACGGGCTTGTCAGCGTAACAACAACAACGGAATATCGCTCTGGCTCACCATCGTGCGTGTATGGCTGCCAACAAAGAACTGCCGTATCCGCGAATGTCCGTAAGCACCCATCACCATCAGACCAATGTGATGGTCGCGCTGATACGTCTTAAGTGCCGCCTGAACATCCTCTTTACTCTCCGCCGGTAAATGCATCACGCTGACCTCAAAACCCCGTGAGCGTAAAACATCGGCGGCATACTGCAGTTTTTCGCTGTGAGCCTTGTCCTGATGTCCGGCCATGACGAGGTGACAAGGTAAACCTTTCAGTAACGGACTCTGGGCATAGGCGTTAAGTGCCCGTTGCGCCGTTTCGCTGCCATCGAAGGCGACCATAAACGATTGCGGCGCACTGAATTTGCCAACCGTGACCAGAATGGGTTTATGAACACTTCGGATAAGGGTTTCAAGGTGGGAGCCCAGTGTGTGATTTAGGCTGGCATGGTCTTCGCCCTGTCGGCCCAGCACCAGCACCCGGGTTTCACTCTCCTGTTCCAGCACGGTATCGACAAAACCACCATGACGCTGTTTGGTTTCTAGCTGAACAGCGCCGTGTTCATTCGCCAGACGGGCCGCATCATCGAGCATCATGCGACCGTGTTCCAGTGCCAGTCTTGAGCGCTGGGCATCCAGCTCTGTCAGTTGTTTCAGCAGTTCTTCACGGGCTCCCAGCCCGATATTGCCGGACAGGTTATCGTTGTGGCTCTGGACTTTTTCCAGAACGTGCAACAGGCGCAGCGGAGCATCAAGGCGCTGACTGACCCAGGCGGCAGCTTCACATACTGAACGGGCGATGGCGGAACCGTCGATGCAGGCAATAATGGTGTTGCTCATAATACTCTCCTTATACCGGCTCAATGGCCGCCCATCAGTTTTTCAACTTCTTCCGGATCGTTATGAATGCCGAAGAGATCCACAATGGTCGCTGTAGCTTCATTCATACCCGTCAGCTCAACCTCTGCGCCTTCGCGACGGAATTTAATCACTACCTTATCCAGTGCCGATACGGCGGTGATGTCCCAGAAATGCGCCTGAGTCAGGTCAATATGTACCCGTGAAACGGCCTCTTTAAAATCAAAAGCATTGGAGAAGTTCTCGGCGGAAGCAAAGAACACCTGCCCGATAACACGATAAATCGTGCAGTCTGCTCCTGCCGGTTCGGTTTTAACCACCATAAAACGACCGATTTTGTAGGCAAAAAACATCGCTGCCAGCAATACCCCAGCCAGCACACCATATGCCAGGTTGTGGGTAGCAACGACGACGACGACAGTGGTTAGCATTACAATATTGGTCGACAGCGGGTGTTTTTTCAGATTACGTAATGAATCCCAAGAGAAGGTACCAATGGATACCATAATCATTACCGCCACTAGTGCGGCCATTGGAATACTGCCAACCCAGTCGGCCAAAAATACGACCATCAGTAATAACAGTAAACCAGCAGTAAAGGCAGATAAACGTCCACGGCCACCGGATTTAATATTGATTATTGACTGACCGATCATTGCACAGCCCGCCATGCCACCCATCAGCCCGGCACCGATATTGGCAATCCCCTGACCTTTGCATTCCTGGTTTTTATTACTTTTGGTGTCAGTCAATTCATCGACAATAGTTGCGGTCATCATTGACTCCAGCAGACCGACAGCGGTCATTGACAAGGAATACGGCAGAATGATCCACAGAGTTTCCAGCGTCAGCGGTACATCGGGCCAGAGAAAAATAGGCAGCGTGTCAGGCAATTCACCCATATCGGCAACGGTGCGTATATCCAGACCCAGAGTCACGGCGAGCGCGGTCAATACCAGAATACACACCAGAGGTGACGGCAGCAGGGTGCCGATTTTAGGCACATAAGGAAACAGATAAATAATACCCAGACCCGCGGCCGTCATGGCGTAAACGTGCCAGGTAACATTGGTCAGCTCCGGTAATTGCGCCATAAAAATCAGAATGGCCAGCGCGTTTACAAAGCCAGTGACCACCGAGCGCGAGACAAAACGCATCAGATTATCAAGGCGCAAATAACCGGCAATAATTTGTAGTACACCGGTGAGTACGGTGGCTGCCAATAAATATTCAAGACCGTGATTTTTGACCAGCGAGACCATCAGAAGCGCCATGGCACCGGTCGCAGCAGAAATCATACCGGGACGACCACCAACAAAAGCAATAACTACAGCGATGCAAAATGAGGCGTACAGACCAACTTTAGGGTCAACACCGGCAATAATAGAAAAGGCAATGGCTTCGGGGATCAGAGCCAGAGCGACAACAATACCAGATAGTACATCGCCACGGATATTGGCAAACCATTGCTGGCGGTAGTGCGCAAGCATAAAAGCTCCTTAAAAAAACGGGAAAGCAGGACAGTACAACAGCACTGACTGACAAAAAAAGAAAGTGTCTGATGGCGGCTGTAAAGCCGAGAGAGGTAACAGCTGGCGGCTAAGGTGGCGTAAGCATCATGAAAATTGGTTATCGGGTGATCAACTGAGCTGGATTATACAGCTCTGAGTGTGAGCTGCAATATAATGGCCGAGCTTAAGACCGAGATCAGAATTTGACCTATATCCAGCTCGATTAGAATGATCTTATACAAGGTAAGGAGAGGCAGGATCTATAAATATTTTGCCCAACTGTTAGAGCAAGGTGTGTTACAGAATCAAAGAGTTGTTGGTAGGAAATGTCATCAAATCTGACATCCCAAGTCCTGCATGACTGAACATGTGATATGTAGTCTAACCCAGTAATATCAAGTGTTGTAAGCTACTCTTTGTCAGGATTAACCCAAATCAGAGGGTGTTTCAGTGGTGAAAGATGGGTGGGGTGGGCACTACAATATGCCGAATGACTCATACGCAGCAGCCCTTACAAATCAACAGCCTGCTAGAGCATCTAGGCTGATGCGTGTAACTCTGGCAACAGTTCCGCAGGCCGACACTCCAATTCTTCAGCTATTCGATACAGCTTCTCTACGGTGATGTTTACTTCACCTCGTTCAATTCTGCCCATGTAACTTCGATCCAGCCCACACTGGAGCGCAAAGCTATCCTGAGAAAATTTTTTCAGTTTTCTCATAGCTCGAATATTCGCGCCCAAGGCTTTAGATAAAGACTGCATACAGTCCTCAATGGCAATTGAGGACTGACTATCTTTCGTTGCCGCCTATATAACCACGGATTATAATCCGCAAAAATCATTAGACGGATACTCAAATGAAAAAGCGGAGCTTCGTGATTGATAAATCGCTGTACGAAGTTATCAGCTCGATTAAGGGCACAACCTTTACAACCCAAGAGCTAAGAGATCTCTTTGCATCGCGTCTTAAGCATGATGACATCAAAGGCGTGCCTCTCGCCCAAATCCGCCTGTATGTATATGAGCACATTCGCAGGATGGTGAAGGTCGGCTGGGTTATCCCTGCCGATGAACAAAAGAAACGTGGTCAGGTTTATCATCTCCAGCCGGTACCTGACGTTCTGCAACTTGAGTTCATAGCAGGCCAGTTTCATCAGGAGCCGGCAGCTGACGAATCAGCAGAGATGAGCACCTCATCAGATGATAGATCAGTGAACCAAGGCTACATCCAATCACTTCAAAGCCAGTTAAAAGAGCTGGAGCTGGATATGCTGTCCAGTATGGGAGAGGTCGAACGATACAAATTTCTCATCACTGAAATGCCTGAGCTGTCTGTTCAACTGGAAGAGTCCTTAATATCTGCAAGAGAGAAAAGCTCCAAACTGGTAGGCCACTTCAGAGCGGTTGAGAACACTCTGCAGATTCTGCAGGCCTCATAATTATGCTAAGGCATTGGCAGTCAGCCTGCATAAGCAAGGCATTGTCTCATTTTCAGTCAGGACATCGTCATTTCTTCTGTCAGGCAACTCCGGCAGCAGGAAAAACCAGAATGTCTGCTGAGCTGGCTCGGCGCATGTTGGACGAAGACGCCATTGATCTGGTGATATGCTTCGCCCCATCTCGTGAAGTTGTACAGGGGTTTCAGTCCACTCTGGAATTTACCGTTGGTAAGCGCTTTGATGGCAAGCTAGGGGCATACGGAGCTGCACTCACCTACCAGGCAATGGATCATCTGAAAGATGATTTCTGGGCCTTGTTTCGTAACTACCGAGTGTTGGCCATCTTTGATGAAATTCATCACTGCGCTGAAACGGAGCCCGGCCATTCCAATCGTTGGGGACAATTGATCGTTCAGCGTATCCAGGATCATGCGACTTATACACTGGCACTGTCAGGCACCCCCTGGCGATCAGACGAGTTAGGTATTGCACTGGCCAGGTACTCTACGCCAGAGGGTCATCTGATTTGTGACTTCCGCTACAGCTTGTCCGATGCGGTAGTCGACAAGGTATGTCGATCGCCCCGAATTGTAGTAATGGACAACGAAGATGTCCGCCTTACGGTATCAACCGCCGCAAACCAGAAAATAAAGAAGTTTGACTGTGTTGCAGGCTTACTTAGAGATTCCCTCGTTCGTTATCAGGATCTGCTTGATAACCAGCAAGCTCAACAGTACATGCTGCAGACTGCAAATGAAAAACTGGACGAACTCCGCCTGACAGTCCCTGACGCTGCCGGTCTTATTGTTGCCAGCACCATTGAACATGCCTGCCTGGTAGCAGAGGTATTGGAAACGCTGAATCAGTCTGTCATGGTAGTGACCAGCGACAGTCCTGACGCCCGTAATCAGATACACCAGTTCCGCAAAGGAAATCAGCGATGGATCGTGGCGGTTGGCATGGTGGCCGAAGGGACTGATATTCCGCGTATTCAGATGTGCTGCCACCTAACCAGAATCCGGACAGAACTCCACTTCAGGCAGGTACTAGGAAGGGCACTGCGCCGAAGAGGTGAGTCAGACGCACTGGCTTGGATGTACATCTACGCAGAGCCAACACTGACAGAGTTTGCATCAAGGGTCGCGGATGACCTGCCTCTGGATCGCTCAGTTCTGTCAATTTCCCACCCATCTGAAAGAGGGACAAACGTAGACTGTGAACCGAAGAGTAGCGACGGATGTCTTGGCATACGACCAGATGCTCTTCCCACTCCTGATAAACCAAGCGCCACAGGACTGAGATTCCAAAAGAAGCACCGCACTCTGGCTTTCTCTGATCGGTTTCGTCACCAGTTACTAGCTATTTTTTGAGTGTGTTTCATCCATCAAAAGCAACAGGAGCGCCAGTGTGGACGTTTCAACTACCGATGAGATTTATGTTCCTGTCGAAGGAATAATTTCCCAGTAGTTGTTGTATTTTAAAATGTTAATCACCGATGTTCTTACATCATCCTAAATCGTCAACGTGTGTACTTAACTATGGAACTATCACCCACTGATTTTGCTAAAAATGCGTCTAAACCATTAGTGCTTTCAGAAGTAAAAATGGCTCTCGTCTTACGTATTGGAGCGCGAATTCTTGCGAGTTGGCAGATAACTACAGATGAGTCTGCGAGCATGCTGATGCTATCTCCGGACATCATCTTGAAGGCGCTTGATGGTAGCTTATCCACTATTCAACTGGAGTCGGAACAAATTGAAAAAGTTGCGCAGTTGCTCGACATAGATTCAAGTATTCGATCATTGTTCTCAAACCCTGAGAATTACCATGGGTTCATGCGGATGAAGAATAACAATCCGTTCTTTGGTGGATGCACACCAATCGAAAAAATATTAGCTGGAGACCTCAACTCGCTGTGTAATGTGGCTCAGCATATCCGATCACTGAGAATGCTCTAAAAGGGATCTATATCTCCTAGCGAAACTCCAACGGCGTTCAAGCAGTCAACAGATCGGGGTCAGCCCTCCAGTCAGTAGCCAATGTAGCATGTTGGCAATTGAGCGTATGAACGGGATAGGTTCGCTATGCGCTCCTCCAGCCAGCACTGGCTACAAGCCCAAGATCAGTTGTAAAGAGAGCCCAATTAAAGTGCCCGACAGCCACCGTTACCGGGCCCTCCTTCTTAAATGCCAGAATCGAAAAACTCATATATTCAGAACAATTATCACAACATCAAGTGATGCTTCCATAACATGCGCCGTACCTGTAACGTCATTCTGGCGATTGAAAAGCTTCTGCAATATACATGTTGATCAGGCATCACCTACCCTGACCTTTCTGCAATCAGCCGCAATTAGCAAGAGAATCAATGAATTACTACGGAGTTTAGTAATTACTAAATCCGATAGTAATTTGTAGTAAATGTCACCAGCCCCTCTGCAGCCTGAGGTGAAGCATGAGCCGCTACGAGAGCTTTTTACTCAAACGCATGAGCCCTGCCGGGCAAGTCTACGATGCTGGAACCATGACGCTGGTCATCGGCGCAGGAGAACGTATTGAACAGGTACAATTCAACTACCGACCTGAAACTGAGCGACTAGATCCCAGACACTCAACAGATGAGCACGGCCTGACTTTTGGTAGCAATGGCCGAGCCTTACCCGGCTTCATCGATGATTGCCTACCCGATGACTGGGGTAAAAAAATTATTGCCGCTCATATCCAAAAACGCTTCCTCAATGTCTGCGAAGTGATTGAAAACTCCGGAATCCATAGCACCCTTGGCGCTATCAAAATCGTTCGCTCTCGCGAGCCATTAGAAGAACACACCTGGGATACAGGGGTGGATATTGATCTTCTACCCTCCATTCCGGATCAGGTCTGGGATGGTGACCTGAATGAACTACGCAACAGAGAAGATACGCTGACGATGCTTGCTCGTGGTGGAAGCCAAGCAGGGGGCGCCAGACCCAAACTGATTGTTAGTGAAAAACGAGCCGAGGGCTCCAGATTTTGGCTCGTAAAATTTAACCGTTCCGCAGACCCCTTTAATTATGCCCGTTTGGAGTGGGCTTGCTTGGAACTCTGCCGGCTTGCAGGTCTACCTGTACCTGCCACTGAGTGCATGACCCTCCCTTCCGGACGAACAGCTCTTAAAGTTGAACGATTTGATGTCACGCCAAGTAGCGGACGCTACCACATGCTGACTTTTAACTCGCTGTTAAAGAATGAGCACGATCAGGACGATGCCTTGTTTGCTAGCTATGAAACTTTGGCTAACATAATCCGGCATTACAGCTATCAGCCAAAAACTGATCTAGGGACCCTCTTCGGCCAGATGTTAATCAATATGGCTGTACGTAACACTGATGACCACTTGCGGAACTTCTCACTCATTCGCGACCAGACTGGCTGGAAGCTATCTCCAATTTACGATGTGGTACCCAATGAGAATCTGGATACCAAGCATCAGCTTTCTTGCCTCTATAGCCAGTATTTACCTTCCTTTAAAGACGCCGGAACAGCAGGTATACGCTGCTTTGGCCTCAGCCCTGCAGAAGCTCAGCGGATAGTCGAAAGCATCAAATTGGCCCTGCAAGAATGGCCCAGTATCATTGAGCGCTCAGGTATGAATGAAAATGATCGGGAGTTCGCTCTTGCGGTAACAAAACACACGAACAGGTATTAAGCGGAAAGAACCAGATTGACCTGACTATTTACGGGTTCTACCCCGTTTTCACGGACACATCTAAAAGAGGCATACTGTGCCCATAAGGAGTGTTCATGACCAAGCGAAGAAAATTCAGTCCAGAGTTCAAAAGAGAAGCCGTTAAGCTGACCCTGCAACCCGGAGTCAGCTGTAGCCAGATTGCACTCGAAATCGGTGTTGCCCCAAATCTATTGAGTCGTTGGAAGCGCGAAGCTGAAGCGACGAGCGACAAAGCCTTTCAGGGCAGTGGAAATCCACGGGATGAAGAAGTCGCGCGCCTTAAACGTGAACTCGCACGAGTCACCAAGGAACGCGATTTTTTGCGAGAAGCGGCAGCGTACTTCGCCAAGGGTTAGATCTGAAATATCAGGCTATTCAACGCTGTCGCGAGTTTTACCCCATACGCCTTATGTGTCGATGCCTGAAGGTATTTGCCAGTGGTTTTTACGCTTGGGAGTCGCGTATGCCAAGCAAGCGACAGACCGAGAATGCCCGTATTGCTGTCCGGATGAAGGAGATTCATACCGACAGTGGCGGCGTGAACGGTGCTCTCCGCATGCACAAAGATCTGCAGGCAGAAGGTGAAAAGCTGAGCCGGAATCGTGTTGCTAGGTTGATGGTTAAGCATGGACGACAGAGCTGACCACGAAAGAAAGACCGTGGCCAAAAACGCTCATCCGTGCGTCCCTCTAGCGTCAGGAATTACCTTAAACGATACTTCATGGCACAGGAGCCTGACAGAAAATGGGTGACTGACATTGCGGAAATTAAAAACTCAGTAGGGCAAGTTGTATCTGTGCGTGGTGCTGGATCTGTATAGCAATTAGTTATCGGCTGGTCGATGCATCACCGGCAGAATCGGCAAATGGTGATGCGTGCAGTCAATATGGAGGTTTGGCAAAATCAGGGCAGCGGTGTATCAATTCTCCACTCAGATCGAGGTTCGCAGTTTACCAGTGGCGATTATCAGCGATTGTTGAAGCGACATGATCTGGTAAGTAGCATGAGTGCAGTTGGTCATTGTGCCGACAATGCAGCTTGTAAAGGTTTTTTGGGTGTGATGAAAAGAGAACGGGTCAATCCGAAAAATTACCGAACTCAGGATGAAGCAAGATCAGATATTTTTGATCTACATCGAACGGTTCCATAACCCAAGAATGAGGCGCAGACTGGCAGCATAATATCAGAGATTTAGTTCTTTATTAAACCGTCCATGAAAACATGTTAGAACCCTCTACTTGTTGCAGGGCATAAAAGTTCTACATGTTATAATAGCGTTACTTAAATAAAATATAACGTAAACGACTAGAATGTCACCTTTCTATTGCCAAGGAGAGTCCTAAGGTTCTTATTCTCTTTTTGAAGCTCATAGTTTAATCGAATTAGATTTAGAATCTTCTCAAGACAAGCTTCATGCTCATTCTTAAGCGATGCATATTTCTCATTCAGCTTCTTAACTCTTTCATCCCTAGTGTTACTAGTAATTTTTTTTGGTTCAGGAAGTTTACTCTTACGTAATTCTTCCTCAGCTTGGATTTCTCTACATAGATCTGGATAGCGCTCAGGACGAATGAAACCTTTACTCTTTCCAGCCTCGATAGCGACTGTGGTATTTGAGAATCTAAAATCAGGTGCAGAGGTATCTACAATCTCTGTATCACCAGACTTTAGTCTGCTTAAAGCGGCGGTATAAAGTGATTTTCCGCGTAAATTACTCATTTATTCTATCTCTTTAATTGGTATTGATGCCAGTTTTTCACGTATTTTTAGCAGTGAATCGATATCTTTAATATCTATTTCTAGTTGTTTTCCATAGGGGGTGTCAACTCCAAATAGGCTCAATCTACGCTCATAATCTTTTTTTGTTTTTTCTAAAATTTTAACTGTTTTATTATTAAAAACACTAGATGGGCATCTGATACAGGTTGTAATAGAACTAAAGGCAATACGGTCGCATAATTCCGTTGCCATGCAGCCACCAAGTGGTGTTTCAGCATATCTAAGCCTGCCCTGCTTTATTCTTGCTACAGTATCCTTTCGGTTGGTAAATATGGTAGGTAGGGTTCCGGATTTCTTTTGTTTATGAATTTGAGATCCAATTCCACCAAAAATAACTTCATCTGTAGTAACAACCTCAGTATATAATAGATCAGCTTGGTCTTCTGAAAGCTCATCCTGAAATTCATTTATGAAACCCCGCTGAGATATAATCGTATCATCAATTATTTTTTCATCTACCTTCGGGAGAATGAAATTCTTAGCGAATGCGGCATTCTTTCCATAATATGCACTGGTTTGTATTCTTATATGTTTTAGCTGGATTTTTAGAGCTGGTAGAGAGACAAGGCCACTTCTGGCCGTATACACTGCTAGTGATCGCCGATACATGTGCGTTTGAAATGAAAATGGTTTTCCAATTTCAATCCCTGGTTTTAATGAATCAATGTCTAAAAAACTGTCGATGGCAAGTATTTCAGACAAATCTTCCTCGCGGACTATTATTTCTTGATCCTTGTTTATTGGGTGATCTTTCCATCCAGAAAGTTTTATTCTCTGTGTCGGATATTCATAAAGAGAACCTTTTCTATTAATCTTTTCCTTGTGATCGCTAGACAGGAATAGAGGAATTAATGATTCATTAATCTCTTTTGGCTTTATTCCATAGTCGTGAAAAAGGAGTGCATAATTAATAATTTTCGCAGCCTCAAAAGCTATTTCTATTTCAGGCGAAGTGACCCACTCTGCAAAATATCCATGGTCTTTGGCCATTTTTGTGGTATAGGATCTAACTACCGGTATCTCTTGGCGGCCAATCATCTTTATTTGGTATCCATCCATGGCAATAGATGCTGTTTCTCCGATCCTCATTCCTGTAAATGCATGAATCATTTCTATTATTGCCAATCTGACCTTACCAATTAGCCCCCTGAGTGCTATGTAGTCAGTTATATGAAAAAAAGCTACAAATTCACAGTACTCTATTTTACTGAGTTCAATTTTAAAATCCTTTGATAAAATTTCCCTTGATTTTCTATCGTTTCTTCCATTTTTATCGTTTATTATTCTTCTTTTTGATCTAAATTTAAAAAGTTTGTCGAACTGATTTTTGAAGCGTATAAAACTTTCAATATACTCGAAGCATGACTTAATTCTAGATGATAATATTCTTGTTGGGATTACTGGTGTTTGATTTACTTTTGTTGGATATTCTTTCATTAATTTTTTGAGATGTTCTAGTGCATTTTTCGATGGTATGAATTCAAAGTCATCTATGATTGTAGATATGAGATGTAGCGTTGAAAATAATATTTTTGTATCTAGTAGGCGACGTCCGATTTGTATCTTACTAAGATTCTCATCGAAAATTATGAAATTTAGTATAGCTGTATCCATTAAAGATCTCTTTATGGATGTTCCTCTTTTTGATGCAAATTTAGTCTGGCGTTTCAATATATAGAATAGTTGTGAAACAGTATTTAATGAATTGGATCGGGAGTTATATATGATTCGAAATAGAATTAGTTTGAATTCGTTTCTGTATTTATTAATGTTTTCCATTGTAGATATTTCTCGAATGAATTCTTCAATATGAAAGCGAGTCCCTTTCCCTAAAAACATGGTGAAATCCCACGTTTCATCTTTGTATAGACTTACGATGTTTCCATGAGTGTCGCGACTCATGACATGGAGAGGATCTGGGGTGTATTTTCCAGTTTCAACTGGATCTGGCTTCGCTAAATCTCCAGCTTCGTTGAGGTAGTCAGGCAGATAATTCATTTTATGTACCCAAGTTCGGTAAGGAAGTTGAAGTGGTGTGACCAGAAATCATCAAGATTTCCCTCTGATATATCAGTAGAAATTTCCTCTATTAGCTCAACTTTTTCAGGAAATTTTTTCTTGATGTATTCCAATATTTCTTCGATTCGTCCTTCTATTGGGGCAAATATAGATATGTAGTGGTCAATTGACTCTGTTCTCTCCTTTATCAAAGGAAATATTTCGCGAAATGACAGTAGTTTATTCAATCCTTCCTTGTCGACATGGATTGAAAAATGCTCACAAAAAAGGCATGTTTCACTTCTAGAGCAATCTGGGTTTGGAGCATCATCTGGAAATTTATTAGATTTTTTTGGCTCAAAAAAATTATTGTTTTCACAGTTTCCAATTGGTAGATTATCAGGTTCTTGATCATTAATAATTCTGATTGGTATTTCGTCTGGATCGGATTTTCCTGTAAGCTTAACTCTTTCTATTACTTTGCTGTAGTAGTTAGCGAGCTCTGGATATGCATCTTCCTTGTTTGCTTTTGAATAGAATTTATTAACGGTTTCGATAGTATTGTTAAGTTTATGAGAAACTACTATTGAATTACCATTGGTTATCTTTAAAAGATCAAAGGATACACCATCTCTAAGCTCACTTGGTGTTATTACATTGATTGGTATGTTATTTCTTTTGAAGATTGACATTAATGGAATGCTAGTTCCACTACTAATCTTCTTGTATGAGTCAAGTTTTATTCTTCTTTCTCCAATTATTCTCTGAATTCCGTTTCGGTTTATACACTGTCCTTCATCTATAAAAAGAAAAAACCAAACAGGAGGATCTATGTCAAGTTTAGATACTGCCCATTCTCTTAATTCTACAAATTTTTTGAAGTATTTTTCAAATTTCTTTTTGAATTCCGCATAGATTATTTTGTTTCCAGCCCTTACTTTTAATCCTGGGAAAGTGTAGCCCCTCTGTGGAATATATTCTTCTGACCCATAAATTAAGCTTGAAGCTACTGAGTAGTTAAGTCCAGTCGCTGCTATGAAGCAGTACCAAAAGCATTGAACAGCTATTTCCCATGATGTGTACATCATCCCATCGTAGATTTTCTTGTTACGATTTATTTCAATCCACCTCTCCTGCCTATTTTTAAACCATCTAATGGCGTTGCTTCTATTTCCATTTCCAAATCCATCGATTTTAACAATATCGCTAGGCTTGTTATAGCCTAGAGAATTTAACGACTCTATGAAGTCATTAATGCTTACCATTTGTCCATTGTCTCCATAGAAATATCTGTCAAAAATTGACTTGATGGATGATCTTCCACCCCAAATAAACGCCCTGTTATAACCGGTATTTGATAGGTCTATTTTCCATGGGAGAGGCTTTGAATCTAAAATTGATTCGTGAAACTGCTCGAATATAGAAAGGCAGGTTTTAATAAACTCATGTCGCTCGATTTTTGATTTCTGGTTAATGTGTAGTATTTTATTTTCAAAAGGAATTGATGGTATTTTTCTTTCTATTTCTTGCCTGCTAAATCCGTATGTGAACTCTATTAGTTCTCTGGCGATTTTTCCATAAGATGCAGCTCCATTGGTTGATATGGAGTTTTTTGACGTTTTAGGTAGTCTTGATCTGATGATTAGGTGCTCAACGTATTTTCGGTAACAAGAAAGAGCTTTGCATTCTGTACTAGGCCATTCATCATCTTTTACTTCCCGTTCTAGGAATAAGAAAAAGCTAATTAGTTTTGATGCCTTGTCAATGATGGTTGATTCAGTGCCGTAGCTTTCACGAATATACGATATTGTTTGCCTAATTAAATTTCTACGGTCTGGTAGTATGCTTAGCGGGTCAACTCTTATTTCTAACTTACCGCTAGTGAGATTTTGCTTATGTTTATATTCTTTTCTAAGGAAACAAAACCTTCCGAAATCAAATCTTTTTGTACTGTTGAGACCATCTTTTTTTTCTTGAAATAAGACTATGTTCTCAGGTGAAAGATAGGTGGTCACTTCACTTCCTTTCATGGATGTGGTCTTAATCGGTATATAGTCTATTTCCCTAAATTCCATATTCATATGTCTGCTTCCCTTCCTACATTATCGTATCCGGATAATAATTCCTCCTCGAATTCTAACGAAATATCATCATATTCATTTATGATTTTTTCAAAATCAAGATAAGACTGTGTGGTAGATATACTGCCATGTCCCATTCTGCTCTGAACTTCGGATAATATCCTAGCTGACTTGTAGCCCATTCCATCTAGTTTTCTCACTAAATTCATTCCAAAGGTTGCCCTGAGGTCATGGAATTTGAAATATTTTAAATCTGGATTAATTTTCTGTAGTTTTATTATAAATTTTTTCAAATTCATTCTTACTGTGTCGCCTTTGTTTTGAATAAAGTCCTTTGAGTTTACAGAGTGGTGCGATTGTTCATTTTGTCTGTCAATAATTTCTTGTTTTGAAATATAAAATGGGGATGAACTATTGGTTAGAAACAGATAATTAATTTCTCTATTTGCGTAGTATGATTTTGCCAGTAATGACCTTCGTGCATCAGATATCATATACGTGTACAGGTCTTCAATCAGTTTTCTTGGGAATATTAGGCGATGCAGCCTACCTCGTTTTGTATTTATCAAGTGGCCGTTGCTCTTTGCACCATTTCCCGCTTGAATTTCAATGCATGAGGCCCTTCTTTCAATTAACTTATTATATGCTTCTTTGATATGACATGATCTTATTGTGCAAACCGTTTGCATTCTGGCTCCGGTCGATAGCGATATCCTCATCATTAGTTCTAAACTATAGGGGCATAGCTCTTTATTAAAGCCGGATATAATTGCGATTTGCTCATAAATAGCCAGCGGTCTCAATTGGCCCCCGTCATTAATTCTGTCGAGCCTACCTTGAGGCCTTGTATGACGAATAGCCAGGTCTGAAGTAGTTACATTTTTGAATCTACTAAAGCCTTTCTCATCAATAAACTTTATGAATCTATCAATATTTTTAAATGGTAGATTTTTAAATAAGTTGTCTTCAATTAAACTATCCGTTGCAATGGTTCTGTAAAAATCAACAACGGTGTTAATTATATTTGAAGCATATAAAGGGTTTAGTCCTCTGGCTATAAATTCTTGAAGTTTGTCTTTGAATATATATGTTACTCGTTCGGACTTACGGAGGGGAAAGTACATGAAGTCGATGTCGTTTTCTTCAAGAAATCGAAGATAAGCTAAAAGATATATGGCGCGGCTTTTAACTGTCTCCATATCCCAAGGCTGCTTGGCTTCGACCAGCTTTAGAAGATAAACATTGCCAATCTCCCATGGCAATCCATCGCTTTGTATTAAAACCGGAAATTTCGGCCACCAGCCTGGCTCTTTGATGAACTCATAATTTGATATTACATCAGTAAAGGGATTGGCTAGGTAGGTGAAGCTTCCAAAAGAAAATTTGGAGATTTCGATTATCTTGGCCGTAGACTTAAATTGATCCCTAATCCTGAAGCTGCTTCCGGTCATTGGATGCCCTCTAAACAATGTCAATTCTGTTATGTTGATTTCGGTGTTTAATGTCAACCCGAAAGTTTCGGTGTAAACCATTCATGCGCAATGCTGCCGGGGCCGGCATTTTTTGCCAGCGCAAAACTGCGTTGCAGCGGTGAATAATGTGCGGATACTCCCGGTCGGCCACCGCGGCCATATTGCAATGCCAGTGTGCCGCGCAACGAAATCAGCTCGCGCCGCAGACGCAGTGTTTTAGCGGTAGGTAATAATTGCCCGGCGAGAATCTGGGTTAAATCGCACAGTGCATCGTAAAAGCAGGCCGCGGCGTATTCCTGTTCGCTTTGTTTTACCCAGCGACCAATTTCCACACCGCGAAAATCAAACAACTGGCGAATGGTCAGGAAATCCGGAATCACGCCACCCAGCACGCTGCGATGGTCGGGACCGGCGCGATAAAAACTGCGCTCGGTTAATGCGGTGGTCGGCTTGCCTGATTTGCGCATCGGATGTTGGCTGCTATCTTTGGAAGCAGCATTATGCCTGCAGAGTTTTCTGTGCTGTAGCGGAAATAAAAAATCCCGCGCAGGCGCGGGATTTTAAGGTCAGAGCCGAGCGGCAGACGCTGTTACCAGCGATCCGGCAACCACTGACCATTGCTTACCGCAAAGTTCACATGCACGTCGCTGCCGGAGGTGATGGCATTACGCAGCAGGCGGGCTTCATAGGCACTGGCCGGGGTTGTATAGCTATAGCCCGGATATTCAGCGGCACAGGCGGCGGTACCGTTGGCGGCATTACCCATCGCCTGAGTGATGACCCACTGGCCACTGCTGTTACGGCAGGCATAGTTCAGGCTGTTGTCGGCAGCAACGCTCATAAAACGATTACCGCTGGCGTGGAAGCGGGCTACTTTGCCGTTGCTGTAGGCAGAAGCTGCACCTTCCGGCCCGACGGCCCAGAGCTGGTTGTTCAGGCGTGCGCCGTTGCCGTCGATATCTCCTTCCTCCAGCATATCCAGACCAAAGGCATTGATACCATTCTGCAGACCAGTCAGCGTTTCTGCGGCACTGACATTGTCGTTGCAGAAATAATTAATGCATTCCTGTGAGCGTACATAGCGGCTGCTGTTAAAGTGATTTTCATAAACGTTCAGGCCGCTGACGCCTTTGTTCTGTTCAAAATTAACAGCAACGCTCTGCGCAATATCACAGCCGGTGCTGCCATCGTCTTTATAAATAAATACCCGTTTTCCCTGTTGGCGGATCTGCTCGAAGGTCAGGTCGTAGGGAATGGTCTGACAACTGCCGGCGGTGTAGACAATATCGCCCAGCCATTCGACATCACGCTGCAGCTGCTGGTAACCCGCGCTGTCACCGTTAATGTCATCCTGCAGGAAGAAGAACACCACGTCATTGGCGTCGGCGCCTTTCAGCCAGCTGTCCACTTCGCCCAGCATGCGGCGCAGCGTGGTGGTAAAGGTGGTGCCGCAATCAACCGAGTGACACACCTTGGTGTAGCTGCCACCTTTGCTGACATCCAGTTCGAAGAAACGCACACCCAATTGCAGCTGTTCGATCAATGCACGGCGATGGTTCGGGCCGGGAATCAACTGACCGCCAAAATACGCGGTGCTGTTAAACGCATTGTGTGAAGCCAGAGCATTGGTTTCGCGGATCGGGCTGCGGTAACCAGCAGCTTCGGTAATATCGATCGCGGCTTCCTGGGCGGTTGGTGCACGTGACGTCACGCGGAAAGAATCAATATTATCTTCAGTCCAGCTCGCCGGGCGCTCTTCCAGATTGGACGTGCTGCGCGTCAGGATGCGGTTTTCTTTGCTGTAGTTAAAGCCGGGGTAATTAAAAATCTCGACATTGGCTTTACCGGCAACCAGCAGCGAAGAGGCTTTGTTACGGCCCAGTAATACATTATTCAGATCGGATTCACCTTCACCGGCCTGCAAGCAATGTGGTGTACCGCGAAAGCCCGGATGCTCGAATAAACAGGCAAAATCAGTGCTGTTACGGTTGCGCACTTTAAACGAGCTGATGCCGTCATTCATATTGCCCATTTTGTAGGTGTTGGCCATCACCCGGCTGTGTTTACCGCCGTAATTGCTGTGCTCGAAAATTTCGATATAGCTGTTGCCGTACAGTTTAATGGACGACACCTTGTCGTTACGGGAAGAGCCGATCCAGCTGTTATCACCAACGCCATAACACCATTCGGCGCCCTGATATTCTGCATGTTCATACAGACAGACTTTGTCTTCGGCCTGGGCTGCCAGCGCAGTGCCTGACAGCAATAATGCGGCGGTCAGCGCGCGCACAGAAGGTTTTTTCATACCGACCTCACAGAGAGAGTGGAGAGTTATTTTTATTGCTCTCCGGTGGCGGCGTGAGATCACTCAACGGAGAAAAGCTTCCATGCGGAGGAGCATCTTAGAATGCTGACAATGACGGGGGTATGACAATACGAGACGATGGTGCAAATATTCTGTACGCGATGGCCGCTGCGGGTGTTGTGCTCATCGCTTCAGAGGCGGTCGTTATATCGGAGCATTGCAGAGGCAGGCTGAATATTGCTGCTGTCTTTGGTTCGCTACCGCACAGAGGCGGCAGACATAAAACGCTACGCTGGATGACTACGCGGATTGATGTTTTTTCGCGCTGTCTCGCAGTTTGGCAAGCGCAGCCAATGCCCGTTGTGCACTGTTTGGAGATTGCATTCCGATGTGCAGAGCGGGCGTTCAGTCCAGCCGCTTAGTCAGGCGCTTCAGGCATTAAAGGAACAGAGATTGCGCTCAGTATTCTCTGCCAGACAGCCTGTGTTCAGGCTCTCAGATCTCCGGATCAACAGGGAAATGAGTATGATCAGCGACACGCACAGTTCTTCGGCTTCCTCCCTCGCGTCTGATCAAAATACTGCCCGGAAAACGGCTCAGCCAACCAATCCGCCAACCAATCAGACCGCCGCGCACAATACCCAGCCGACAAATCCCCCCGAACATCCGGCTGAGTCACCGGTATCGTCTGTGAATACGGGAACGGTTATTTCTGTCCGCGGCAGTGTGGTCGATATTCTTTTTACGCAGCAATTGCCGCCGATTCGTTCTTTGTTGCATACCGGGGCGGATAACCGCATCGCCATTGAAGTATTTTCACAGCTGGATGCACAACGGGTACGCGGTATTGCTCTGACGCCAACTCAGGGTCTGGCGCGTGGCATGTGCGTTCAGGACAGTGGCGGGCCGTTACAGACACAGGTCGGGCCGGGTATTTTATCGCGTATGTTTGATGTCTTTGGTCGTACGATTGACCGGCAGGATGATCTGGCTGATGTGCAATGGCGTTCGGTACATAACACACCGCCTACGCTGGCTCAGCGTTCCACCAAAACCGAAGTTTTTGCCACTGGCATTAAAGTAATCGACGTATTAATGCCACTGGAACGGGGTGGCAAAGCCGGACTGTTTGGCGGCGCAGGAGTCGGCAAAACAGTATTACTGACCGAGATGATTCACAACATGGTCGGCCAGCATGCCGGTGTCAGCATTTTTTGTGGTATCGGCGAACGCTGCCGCGAAGGCGAAGAGCTTTATCGCGAGATGAAAGCCGCCGGTGTGCTCGACAATATGGTGATGGTATTCGGGCAGATGAACGAACCGCCCGGTGCGCGCTTTCGTGTTGGCCATGCGGCACTCACCATGGCGGAATATTTCCGCGATGACGAACACCGGGATGTATTGCTGCTGGTGGACAATATTTTCCGCTTTATTCAGGCCGGTATGGAAGTGTCCGGACTGATGGGGCAAATGCCCGCCCGCCTGGGCTACCAGCCAACCATGGGCACCGAGTTGTCGCAACTGGAAGAGCGCATTGCCAATACCGGCAGTGGTGCGATTACCTCAATTCAGGCGGTGTACGTTCCGGCCGACGATTTTACTGATCCGGCAGCGGTACATACTTTCTCGCATTTATCGGCGTCTATTGTGCTGTCGCGCAAACGGGCCAGCGAAGGGTTATATCCTGCGATTGATCCGTTGCAGTCCAATTCAAAAATGGCCACGCCCGGCATCATCGGTAAACGGCACTACGATCTGGCGCAGGAAATACGCCGCACGCTGGCGCAGTACGCGCAGCTTAAAGACATTATTGCCATGCTCGGCATGGAGCAGTTATCGCCGGAAGATCATAACGTGGTCGGTCGGGCGCGCCGTCTGGAACGTTTTCTTACCCAACCTCTTTTTACCACCGAACAGTTCACCAGCATGCCCGGAAGTATGGTCAGCCTGAATGATGCGCTGGACGGCTGCGAACGTATTCTGCAGGACGAGTTTAAAGACTACCCGGAAAGCGCACTGTATATGATTGGCGCAGTTGATGAAGCGCATGACAAGGTAACAAAAAGCAATGCCGGAATTGAACTGAAAACCAGCGCTAAAAAATCAACCCACAGCGCCGCCCAAAAGGAGCCACAGGATGCCATCAGCACAGATGAATCTTAACGTTCTGCTGCCGCATAAAGTCTTTGCCCGGCAAGACCGGGTGGTACGCATTGTGGCGGTAACGCCTGACGGCGCGTTTGGCATTCTGCCCCACAGGCTTGACTGTGTGGCCTCGCTGTCCGCCGGCATTCTGGTTTATCAAATCGCCGGCGACGATGAAACCTGCATTGCGGTTGATGAAGGCGTGTTGGTTAAAAGCGGTTTTGATGTGTTGGTTTCAGTACGCAACGCCACTGGAGAAATGGCACTGAGCCAGTTACGCCAGGCGGTCGAGCAGGAATTTATGCACCTGGATGAACATGAACAACGCCTGCGTTCGGTACTGGCGAAAATGGAAAATGGATTTATTCAGCGCCTGGCAATCTTTAATCAGGATAAAACCCTGTCATGAAGGATAAACCTGATACCCAAGTGGCCAGCAATAAAGACCGCTCTTTAACGCCGCCTGCTACAGATCACGGACATCACCATAAGACGGAAAATAGCCGGAAAAAAACGGCGGATTCCTCTTACAGCCAGAGCGTGGGAGATATGGCAGCGCGCAAACTCAAGGCGCAGCGTCATGTCAGTCAAACGGTGTGGTCCGGGTTAGGCATGATGGGGTTGATTGGCTGGTCTGTGGCCATTCCTACCCTGCTCGGTGCGGCACTGGGTGTCTGGTTGGATAACCGTTATCCGGGCGGCCGTTCGTGGACGCTGATGCTGCTGGTTATTGGCTTATTTCTTGGTTGCTTTAATGCCTGGCGGTGGGTCGATAAAGAAGATAAAGAAATTCATCAATCTGAAGACGGAGAGCCGCGTGATTAATTCAGTTGAAAGCGCATGGATGATCACCACCGTAACCGACAGCCTGTTGGCCCTGCTGGCGGGTGCTCTGCTGGGGGCATTTTACTTTTTTGGCCTGTGGTGGACGATACGTCGTCTGGGCTCCAGCCAGTATGTTGCGCTGCTGTTTATGTTCAGTATGTTGTTTCGCAGTTTGGTCGTGATTGCCGGATTCTATTTTATTCTCGGTGATCACTGGCAGCAATTGGTGCCGGGGCTGCTTGGTTTTATGCTGCTGCGCATGTTGGTTACGCGTATTGCCCGAGTGGAAAAACCGTCCTCCTTAAGCAAACAGAAGGATGGTTATGCACCTTAGTCCTGATCAGATCATTTATTGGCAAATGGGTTTTTTAAAACTCAATGCCACCATTGTGTTTACCTGGGTGGTAATGCTGGTACTGGTGGCCGGATCGTTTTTGATTACGCGGAAATTATCCGCCGATATTCAACGATCGCGCTGGCAGAACCTGCTGGAAGTCGTGGTTATTAATATCAATAAACAGATTGAAGAAGTGGGCCTGAGCCAGCCGCAGAAATACCTCGCTTTTCTTGGCTCACTGTTTTTACTGATTGCTATCTCCGCTCTGGCGACGATTATTCCGGGGTTTGAGCCACCCACCGGCTCGCTTTCGACAACGGCTGCTCTGGCGCTGTGTGTTCTGGTGGCGGTCCCTGTGTTCGGCATTCAGGAAAAAGGCATCGGCCGTTATCTGTCTTCTTATGCCAGGCCCATCCTGTTGATGTTGCCGTTTAATATTATCAGCGAAATATCGCGGACTCTGGCACTGGCAGTACGCCTGTTCGGCAACATGATGAGTGGCGCCATGATTATTGCCATATTGCTCACCATTACACCTTTTCTGTTTCCTGTTGTGATGACATTACTCGGCCTGCTGACCGGTATTGTGCAGGCTTATATCTTTTTTATTCTGGCCACGGTGTATATCGCTGCGGCGACCCGTACACGTCAACCTGCTGGCAATGATGTTGAAGCGGATGCATAAACTATTCAAACGAAATAAGGAGATACTATGGACAGCATGACCATTATTGCAGTGGTATCGATTATCACTGCTGGTATTACCATCGCCATCGGCGTTATTGGCCCATCACTGGGCGAAGGGAAAGCGGTTGCCGTTGCCCTGACATCACTGGCTCAGCAGCCTGATGCTTCTGCGACCATTACCCGAACATTGTTTGTCGGCCTGGCGATGATTGAATCCACCGCTATTTACTGCTTTGTGGTGTCGATGATTCTGTTGTTTGCTAATCCATTCTGGAATTACGCCCTCGCCCAGGCCGCAGGTTAATTATCTATGCTGATTGATTGGTTCACCGTCATTGCACAGCTGATCAATTTTTTGGTGCTGGTCTGGCTGCTGCAGCATTTTTTATATCATCCCATTCTTAATGCAATTGATGAGCGCGAAAAACGCATTGCGGCAGAAATTTCTGATGCCGATGAAAAAAAATCGGCCGCCATGCAGCAGCGTGACGAGTATCAGGAAAAAAATTTACAGTTTGATCAGCAGAGTAAACAACGCCGCAAAGAACTGGCCACAGAAGTGAACAGCGAACGTACGCGGTTACTCGATCTGGCCAGAAAAGAAGCCGATGAACTGCGCAGTCAATTACAGTTGGCTTTGCAGAACGAACAGCAAAGCCTGCAGGATAAACTGCGTCAGCAAGCGCAGGACGAAGTATTTGCCATTACCCGTAAAGCGCTGACGGATCTTGCCGACCGCTCACTGGAAACCAGCATGACAGATACTTTTATCCGTCATCTGCAGGCATTGGATGCGGCGGAAAAAACCAATTTGGTGGCGGCCTTTAATCCGGCGGATGAGGCGCTGACCGTGCGCACGGCATTTACCTTGCCGGATGAACAGCGCAGCCGCATTACCGATGCGATCAAAGACGTGATTAACGACACCGTCAGCGTTCGTTTTGTGATTGAACCTGCGCTGGTCAGTGGTATTGAAATCAACGCCAACGGCCAGAAAATCGGCTGGAGTATTGCCGCGTATCTTGCCTCGCTCACCCGCCGGGTAAAGCAGTTGCTGCAGCCTGACGAGCCTTCTGCTGATCATCATTCTGCTGAAAACAGCGACCCGCGGGAAGACGATGAGAATAACAATGCCCCTGAGAATAAGGCATTAACCAGCCATGAGCAGGGCACCTGATATGTCGCCGGAAGCCGTTGTTATCGCGGCACAGGTCAGGGCACTGCAGGCGACCTTTAACGATCTTTTTGCGGATATTAAAACAGCCCGACAGTCTTTTTCGCCTGCCATCGTGTTACGCGAAGTCGGAGCAATCATCAGTATTGCGACGGGCATTGCAAAAGTATCGGGCTTACCGGGCGTTGGCTTTGAAGAAGTGTTGCGTTTCCCCGGTGGAATTTATGGCATCGCCTTTAATGTGGACGAACACGAAATCGGTGTCGTGCTGCTGGGTGATTATTGGCATCTGCAGGCCGGAGATGAAGTTGAACGTTGCGGTCATGTGGTGGATGTACCGGTAGGCGATGGGCTGATCGGGCGCATTCTTAATCCTCTGGGCGAGCCACTGGATGGCAAAGGTGTACTGCTCAGCAGCCTGCGTCTGCCGGTCGAACAGCCTTCGCCAGCCATTATGGATCGGGCACCGGTCAGTATGCCGCTGCAAACCGGAATTAAAGTGATAGATGCGCTGATTCCGGTTGGCCGTGGTCAGCGTGAATTAATTCTGGGTGACCGGCAAACCGGTAAAACGGCCATTGCGCTGGATACCATTCTTAATCAACGCGGAAAAAATGTGTTATGTGTGTATTGCGCCATTGGGCAGCGTGCATCCGGCGTCGCCAAAGTGATTGCGACCCTGCGTGAAAAGGGCGCGCTGGAATACACCGTTGTGGTGGTGACAGAAGGTAATGATCCGCCGGGACTGGCCTATATTGCACCGTATGCCGCAACCAGCATTGCCGAATATTTTATGCAGCAGGGACGCGATGTACTGATTGTTTATGACGACCTTACACACCATGCCCGTGCTTATCGTGAACTGTCGTTATTGTTGCGTCGCCCGCCCGGACGCGAAGCCTTTCCCGGTGATATTTTTTATATTCACTCCCGCTTACTGGAACGGGCGACGCATTTAAATGCCGAGCTGGGTGGTGGATCGCTGACCGCATTGCCGATTATTGAAACCGAAGCGCAGGATATTTCAGCCTATATCCCCACCAATCTGATTTCGATTACCGACGGGCAAATTTATCTGTCACCGGCCTTGTTCGAGTTGGGTGTGTTACCGGCCATTGATGTCGGCAAGTCGGTTTCGCGTGTTGGCGGTAAAGCACAGCGGGCGGCTTACCGCGCCGTCGCCGCCGATCTGAAACTGGCTTACGCCCAGTTTGAAGAGCTGGAAAACTTTGCCCGTTTTGGTGCGCGTCTGGATGACAGTACATTAAAAATTATTGGTCATGGCCGGCGTATCCGGGCCTGCCTGAAACAGCCGGAATCGAAACCGGTTGCGATGATTGAACAAATCGCCGTTCTGATGGCATTAAGCGAACGCTTATTTGATGATATTCCCATGGCAAAAATGCCCGCCGCAGAACAGGCTTTGCGCAGTGCCAGCGCTGATATAGCGGACGATATTATCAGCCGCCTGCAGAGTGGTGATGTATTAACTGCAGACGATCAGAGCGCCATTCTTGCTCTGGCCAGTCAGGCACTGGAGCCTTTCTGGGCGTCAGAAGATGACCTGTCAGATGCTGATAAAAGCGAGCCGGCATGACGATTTCTGTGGTTATTTATGGGTTTATTTCTGTGTACGGAAGCGGGTATGAGTGACAGCGTCGCTAGCCTGCGTCATCAGATTGCCAGTGCGCAAGAGCTGGAGTCGGTGGTGCGCACCATGAAGGCTATGGCATCGTCGGCCATTGGCCAGTATGAAAGTGCGGTGCGTTCTCTGGATGATTATTACCGCACTGTACAGCTGGGGCTGGCGGCCTGTTTAAGTAACAATCAATCCACCGTACTGGCCAGGCACCATGCTGATAACAGCGGCACTTATCAAAGCGACCAGAAAAATAGCAGACCGGCTATTGGCGTTATTGTGTTTGGTTCCGATCAGGGATTGGTTGGGCAGTTTAATGAAGCCATGCTGGAATATGTGTTGGCTGAACTGGCCACTTTGCCTGGTAAAAAAGTTATCTGGACTGTGGGTGAACGGCTGCGCTCACGCCTGGCAGAAACGGCATTAAGCCAACAGCAGAGCTTTACGCTGCCCAACTCCATTAATGCCATTACAGCTTTGGTGGGCAAGGTTCTGATTGAAATCGAAGCGCAGCGGCAGCAAGGAATTATTGATCAGGTATATCTTTTTCATCATCGCCCGCAAGCGGGTGCGATTTATACGCCAGTCCGTCAGCAGTTATTACCGTTAGATGAAACCTGGCAGCGTAATCTGGCAGAGATGGCCTGGCCTACCCGGAATTTGCCGCAAGTCATGCCGGACAGCGGACAAACGTTGCGTGCTTTCGTGCGGGAATATTTGTTTGTGAGTCTGTTCAGAGCCTGTGCCGAGTCACTGGCAAGCGAAAATGCCAGTCGTCTGGCAGCGATGCAGCGAGCCGAAAAAAATATTGATGAACTGCAGGATGATCTTAACCGTACCTTTCATCGCCTGCGCCAGAGTGGTATCGACGAAGAGCTGTTCGATGTACTCTCAGGGTTTGAAGCATTGAGCTGAAAGCCGCGCGAAGGCTGATTAATCGTTCATCGCCTGGATTAATAAATTTTTACGCACTTATAACCTGTAAAGGTTGGCTCATTTCAAGGATCCAAAAACTATGCATGAAACGATTGATACGGATATTTCTCCGTTACGGAATCACTTATTAGCTGCATTGCCCGAAGAAGTTCAGGAACGTCTGTTTCCTTTTATTGAGCTTGTAGAATTAAATCTGGGGCAAGTGATGTACGAAGCCGGTGATAAGCTGGCGTATGTGTATTTTCCGGTCGATGCCATTGTCTCTTTGCTGTACGTCATGAAGAGTGGTGCTTCGGCAGAAATATCGGTTGTCGGCAATGAAGGACTGATCGGCGTGGCTTTATTTATGGGCGGTGAAAGCACATCCAGCCGGGCCGTGGTTCAAAGTGCCGGGTATGCATACCGGCTCAAAGGTGTCAGGCTGACCGAAGAATTTGACCGTCATGGAAAATTACTGGATCTGATGCTGCGATACACCCAGGCATTGATTACGCAAATGGCGCAGACCGCTGTCTGTAACCGCCACCACTCCATTGATCAGCAATTGTGTCGTTGGTTGTTATTGTCGTTAGACCGTTTACCCGACAATCATCTGATGATGACGCAGGAATTGATCGCCAATATGCTGGGTGTTCGACGCGAAGGGGTAACCGAAGCCGCCGGAAAACTGCAGAAGCTTGGGGTAATTAATTATCATCGCGGTCATATCACTGTTATTGACCGCAAAAAACTCGAAGAACTGAGTTGCGAGTGCTACGCCGTCGTCAAAGCAGAAACTGATCGCTTGCTACCTTATCCCCGCTAAATACTGAATGGCCATTCTCTCAATATATTGATTGGTCATGACTTCTCCTGGACAATATTTATACTTGTTACAAGTTACCTGAATCGAGAGGCGTCTGAATCGAGAGGCGCCTGAATTCAGAGGTGTCTTAAATTAATATGCGCTATGTTTGCCAGCGCACAGACCTTGCCCTCACGAACTGTCAGGATTAAATGGCAAAGTGGCTATATTTTTATTCAGATAAATCACTTATTCATTTTTTCAGGCGATATTCCGAAATACATAATTCGTAAAATATTTATTAAAAACGTTTAAGGCGTCTCTCTATTAAGGCGTCTCTGTATTAAGGCGTCTCTGTATTAAGGCGCTTCTGTATTCAGATGCTTCTGTATTTAAGGCGCCTATTGATTAAGGCCGCTGGGAATAATTCTGCACAGCTTTGCGTGAGTGCATAAGAGTGCTTTTTACAAGGCGCCGATTGAAATGATATTCAGAAATGCCTTAACCAGGCGTTTTATATCCGAACAGATTCATCATTTATGAGGTAAGCATGCTATACACCATACTTTCAGCTTTAGGTCGTATACCGTCATCTGCTCTGTGGGAAACAACGGCGCCGGTACGGGAGGATCTGTTCGGTGCCGAACGGCTGGAGGAGCACGCTGCCAGTCTGGCATTGGCGCAGCGGGTGTCAGATTCAGCACCACGGGTTTTACCTTTACATAAACGCCTGAACGAAAACTCCAGCGCCTTACTGCATGCCTATCGCGCCAGTGCTGAAGAATTAGAACAGGGCAGAAGTGTTGTACCTGCCGCGGAATGGTTACTGGATAATTATCATCTCGTCGAAGCGCAGGTACGGGAAGTACGGGATGATTTACCGGTCAGTTATTATCGCCAATTACCGAAGCTGGCTTCGGGCCCGCTGGCCGGTTATCCGCGTGTATTTGGTCTGGCATGGGCTTATATCGCGCATACCGACAGCCATGTTGATCCTGATATTCTGATTCGTTTCGTTAACGCCTATCAGGCTATTCAGCCTCTGACGATTGGTGAATTATGGGCGGTTGCCATTACCTTGCGTATTGTCTTAATTGAGAATTTACGCCGGCTGACCGATCAGATTTCTGTCGGCCGTCAGGAGCGTACCGATGCCGACCAGCTGACCAGACGTCTGCTGGCACCGGGCTGTGCGCATACGGCATTACAGGCTGATATTGCCATGCGCTCAAAAAAGCCGTTGTCGGAAGTATTTGCCGCGCAGCTGGCGAAACGCTTACGCGATCAGGACCCGAATACCACTCCGGCGGTTGCCTGGCTGGAGCAACGGCTGAGCGCTCAGGGGCTGACCGTCAATGAAGCCGTGCAGCATGCGCAGCAGCGTCAGGGAGCGTCCAATGTCAGCATCCGTAATGTGATTACCAGTATGCGGTTATTGTCGGATATTGATTGGGCCGAACTGTTCGAAAAAGTCAGCCTGGTCGATAAGGAATTACAGCGCGACAGTATCTTTCTGGCGATGGATTTCAGCACCCGGGATTTATACCGTGGGGCGATTGAGCAACTGGCCCGCGGCTCGCAATATTCAGAAGTTGAAATCGCCGAACGGGCAGTGGAAGCTGCCACACAGGCAGTAACACAAACCACTGGCGGGCAAATTGAGCAAGAGCGCTTAAGTGATCCTGGCTACTATCTGATTGATCAGGGCAGGCCTGGTTTTGAACAATCAATCCACTATAAACCTACGCTGCGTTTAAGAATCCGCCGCCTGCATGTGCGCATGGGAGTATCCGGGTATGTGGGTTCCATTGCTGCACTGGCGTTGATTTTTCTGTCACTGGGGTTCCTGTTTCCCGGTTTTTCACAGCTATCGGTTACGGCCTGGTTATTGTGGTTTGGTGTCGGTTTTATTCCGGCCAGCGAAATAGCCTCGGCGATTGTTAATCGCCTGGTGACCTGGCGCTTTGGTGCAACCGTTTTGCCCGGACTGGAATTAAAATCCGGTGTTCCTGCTTCGTTGCGTACTCTGGTTGCGGTACCCACGCTGCTGACGTCGGAAGCCGATTTACGCGAACAGATTGAGCGCCTGGAGGTGCATTATCTGACCGCAGTTGAAGGCAATGTGAGTTTCGCGCTGTTGACCGATGGCATCGATGCCAAGCAGGAAGAATTACCGCAGGATGCCGCATTACTGGCATTGGCAACCTCTGAAATGGCCATACTCAATGCCCGTTATGGTGATGGTTCGGGTGATCAGCGCTTTTTCCTGTTGCACAGAAAAAGACTGTATAACAGCAGTGAAAAAATCTGGATGGGTTGGGAGCGCAAGCGCGGCAAACTGCGTGAGCTTAACCGTTTATTGCGCGGCGCTGCCGATACATCGTTTGTCTGCATTAATGGCCAGCCACCACCGGTACCGGCCAATGTCCGCTACGTGATTACCCTGGATGCCGATACCCGCTTACCGCGCGAAGCGGCATTGCGTTTGATTGGTAAAATGGCGCACCCTCTGAACCGGCCACGGCTGGATGCTGAAAAACAACGCGTTGTCGCCGGTTACGGCATTATGCAGCCACGTGTTACACCGTCATTATCCACCGGTTATGAAGGTTCGCTTTATCAGCGTATTTTTTCTGCTCCCGGTGGTATCGATCCGTATGCGGCGGCTATTTCCGATGTGTATCAGGACTTGTTTGGTGAAGGTTCATTTACCGGCAAAGGCATTTATGACATAGATATTTTCGAAGCGGCACTGGCCGGTCGTGTCGCCGATAACACCATGCTCAGTCACGATTTATTTGAAGGTATTTTTGCCCGTGCCGGTTTGGTGTCCGATGTTGAAGTTGTCGAAGAATTTCCCGCCCGCTACGACGTTGTTGCCAAACGCCAGCATCGCTGGATCAGGGGTGACTGGCAATTGCTGCCCTGGATATTGGGTAAAGCCTCAGGTCTGCATGGCTTGTCTGCATTAGGGCGCTGGAAGGTTATGGATAACCTGCGCCGCTCTCTGGTCGCACCGACCACACTGCTGGCGCTGGCACTGAGTTGGCTACTGCCCTTGCCGCTGGCATTAGCGGCCAGTGCTTTATTACTGACGACGATTATTATTCCGGCCTTATTACCTTGTTTATTTTCGTTGGTTCCTCACCATGCCGGTGTCGGTATACGCAATCATCTGCGTCTCTGGTTGGGGGATCTGCGTCTTGCTTTCAGTCAGATTTTTTTCACCCTCAGTTTTCTTGCCGACCAGAGTTTCCGCACACTGGATGCCATCGTGCGCACCTTGTCGCGCTTGTGGGTCACCCATCATCATCGTCTGGAATGGGCAACCGCTGCCCACTGTAATGGTGCCCCACGGCTGAATGTGATGGGCTTTTACCGCACCATGCAGGGCGGTACCTGGCTCGGCCTGGGCCTCTGTAGCAGCGCCGTTATGCTGAACCCACACGCCTGGCCGCTGGTCTTACCTTTTGCTTTATTGTGGTCGCTGGCACCGCTGCTGGCGTTGTATGCCAGCCGTTCACCGGCGCTGTTCAAAGCAGAAGAGCTGAGTAGCAGTGATACCACGCTGCGCCTGACCGCACGCCGCACCTGGCGCTATTTTGAAACTTTTGTTACCCCGGCAGACAATATGCTGCCGCCGGATAATTTTCAGGAAGAGCCTGAACCGGTCATCGCACACCGAACCTCACCAACCAATATAGGTTTGTATTTATTGTCTTCTGTTGCCGCCTATGATTTTGGTTGGGCAGGTATGCTGGAAACCATTGAGCGACTGGAAGCAACCTTCGATACGCTGCAGAAATTACCCAAGTATAACGGCCACTTTTTTAACTGGTACGCCACTCAGACATTGCATTCGTTATTACCGGAATATATTTCATCGGTCGACAGCGGCAACCTGGCTGGCCACCTTATTGCGTTGGCTAACAGCTGTGATGAATGGCGGCGTGCGCCGCAGTCCAGTGATGTGCGTTCCGGCCTGCGGGATAATCTGGCGCTGATCCGTGAAACCATTACCGTACCGGTTAAGGCCAGCTCAGCGTCTTCAGCTAAATCGTTAAAAACCCCGGAATCAGAAAGTAACCGGGCGAACCAGCTCATGGCTGTACTGGATGAAATCTTTACCCATATCAGCAGCCAGCAAACGATTGATGCCATGTCGCCCATTTTAATCCGGCTGACTGAAAAAGCAGCGCGTATGGTTCGCGATTTATCGCCGGTTGTTTCAATTAATGCCGCGGGTGAAATGAGCGACGGTGTGGGTCATCTTTATCCGGCGGATTTATTTTTCTGGATTGATGCCACGCAAAAACGTTTGCTCGAACAGCAGCGCGATAAACTGGAATACCTGAATACGCCCGATTCGCTGAGTGGCCGCTTAACCGCGCTGGCCAGTACTGCACGTGCAATGGCGCAGGCGATGGATTTTGGTTTTCTGGTGGATGCGGAAAGAAAGCTGTTATCGATTGGTTATTCGCTGACAGAAAACAGTCTGGACCCGAGTTGCTACGATTTACTCGCGTCAGAAGCACGGCTGGCCAGCTTATTTGCTATTGCCAAAGGCGATGTGGCAACCAGGCACTGGTTCCGTCTTGGCCGTACGGCAACGCCGATGGGTAAAGGTTCGGCGTTAATTTCCTGGTCTGGTTCGATGTTCGAATACCTGATGCCGTCCCTGGTCATGCGCGCACCAGCGGGCAGTTTACTGGAACAGAGTAATCGCCTGATTGTGCAGCGTCAGCAGGAATATGGACGGCATTTAAATATCCCCTGGGGGGTTTCGGAGTCGGCTTACAATGCCCGTGATATTGAATTTACTTATCAATACTCAAATTTCGGTGTCCCCGGACTCGGCCTGAAACGTGGCCTTGCAGAAAACCGCGTGATTGCACCCTACGCAACAGGTTTAGCAACGATGGTTGACCCATCGGCGGCGGTACAAAATTATAAACGTCTGGCGGCGATGGGCGCGCGCGGGCGGTTTGGATTTTATGAAGCGCTCGATTTTACGCCGTCGCGTTTACCCTTTGAAAGCAACGTTGCCATTGTTCGCAGTTTTATGGCTCATCATCAGGGGATGACCATTGTTGCCATTGCTAATGCTCTGCAGGATGGGTTGATCAGACGGCGTTTTCATCGTGAGCCGATGATTCAGGCCTGCGAATTATTATTGCAGGAACGTATGCCAAGGAATGTGGCGATCAGTCATCCGCGGGCTGAGGAAGTTAAAATATCGTCGACGGTATTAACGTCTTCCGCGCCAACGGTCAGGCGGTTAAGTCCATCGGCCGATGGGGCACCCGTGACCCATTTATTATCCAATGGCCGTTATGCTGTAATGCTCACCGCTACCGGTGCCGGTTACAGCCGCTGGCGCGATATTGCCGTTACCCGCTGGCAGGAAGATACAACCCGCGATCCGTACGGCAGCTTTATTTTTTTACGCGACGTAGACAGTGGTCAGCTCTGGTCGAGCAGTACCGAGCCATTAGGCAACGAAGGACTGTATTTATCCGGCGTCTTTGAAGAAGATCATGCTCAGTTTATACGCCATGACGGCAGCCTGATTACTACCACCGATGTGCTGGTATCGGGCGAAGATGACGGTGAAGTACGGCGCATATCGCTGAATAATAATGGTCGCAGTGGCCGCGATATTGAACTGACTTCCTATGTTGAACTGGTACTGAGTCTGCCAGCTACCGACAACGCACATCCGGCATTTACCAAAATGTTTGTGCAGACCGAATACGTAGCGGAATACGGTGCCCTGATTGCAACCCGCCGTCTGCGCTCGCCCGGTGAAACACCAGTATGGGCGGCACATTTTGCTGTGGTCGAAGGCGAAGTCATTGCCGACCCACAGTATGAAACTGACCGCGCATTATTTATTGGCCGGGGACAATCCATCGCCACTGCGGCGGCCATTACCCTTGCCGATGCGTTACCTGATGAAGCCTCAGCACTGACCCGTTATACCGGGTCAGGAGGGTTGGCCAGTCCGGATTTATCGAATACGGCAGGCACCGTGCTCGATCCGATGTTTTCGTTGCGTTATCGCGTGCATGTTCCGGCCGGAGGGGTGGCGCGTGTCGCATTCTGGACGGTGGTGGCATCGTCGCGTGAAGAACTGCTGGATCTGATCGACCGGCACCATGACCGCAGCGCCTATGACCGCGCTAAAACTTTATCCTGGACGCAGGCGCAGGTGCAGTTGCGGCATTTGGATATTACCTCGGCGGAAGCCGCCGACTTCCAGCATCTGGCTGCACCCATTTTATATGCCGATCCCTGTTTCCGTTCTTCGGCAGAGGCTATTTGCCGTGGTATGGCCAGCCAATCTGAATTATGGCCGTTGTCGGTCAGTGGTGATTTACCCATTGTGTTGCTGCGTATTGATGACGTTGAAGACATCAAACAGGTAAAACAATTACTGCGGGCACATGAGTACTGGCGTCTGAAGCGGCTGGCCGTTGATCTGATTATTATTAATGAACATGCCGGTTCGTATCGTCAGGCGTTACAGGCGGCGATTGAAACCGTGGTGCGCAGCAGTCAGTCGCGTCCGCGCATGGCTGACGAATTTAATGGTGAGCAGGTCAAAGGTTCGGTACACATGCTCAGGGCCGATCTGATGAGTACCAGCGCCCGTGATTTACTCAATGCGGTGGCACGCGTGGTGTTGATTGCCCGGCGTGGTTCTATTGGTAAGCAAATTGATCAGTTTCCTCCGGCATCGGTACGCAATCGCAAAGTGCGCTTATTATCCCGTGCGCATGTGATGAATGCCCTGACACCGCTGCGCCTGTCAACTTCGGTGCCCGTTCCGTCGCTGGCAGCGTTGCAACAAACCCTGGAATTTTTTAATGGCTGGGGTGGGTTCTCTCAGAATGGCCGTGAATATACGGTCATCATGGCCAATGGCGAGGCAACGCCGGCACCATGGATTAATGTGATTGCTAATCCTGATTTCGGTTTTCATGTCGCCGCCGAAGGCAGCGGTTACACCTGGGCGGAAAACAGTCGTGAAAATCAGCTGACGCCATGGAGTAATGACCCGGTGTCTGATCCGGCGGGCGAGGCTGTGTATATCCGTGATGAAGATACGCTGGAATTATTCAGCGCGACGGCTCAGCCGTTGCAGGGAAATCATCGCGACGATGCTCAGGATAACAGCATTTATATTGCACACCACGGACGAGGTTATAGCCGCTTTGAACATCAGGCCGATGGGCTGGCGCTGACCTTGCTGCAATATGTACCGCTGGCCGACCCGATAAAAATTTCGCGCCTGACGATTCATAATCAATCACCGATGCGCCGTCGCTTGTCGGTAACGGCTTATACCGAGTGGGTATTGGGAACGTCGAGAGGCTCAGCCGGACCTTTTATTACAACAGAGCTGGATGCCGGGTCGAACGCGTTGCTGGTGCATAACCGCTGGAGCATTGCGTTTTCGGAGCGCGTCGCGTTTGCGGATATGAGTGGCCAGCAATCAACGTGGACCACTGACCGCACCGAATTTCTCGGCCGTAATGGTCATATGAATGCCCCTGCAGCGTTATTAAATAATGCGTTACTTTCCGGTGCCGTAGGGGCCGGACACGACCCCTGTACCGCCCAGCAATGCATTGTTGAGTTGCAGCCGGGTGAATCCACGGAAGTGATTATGTTTCTTGGTCAGTGTGCTTCGGCGCAAAAAGCCAGGGAATTAATCAGCCGTTATCGTCATGCCGATCCGGACAGTATTCTCGATGAAGTCAAACAACACTGGGATGCGATGCTGGGAGCCGTGCAGGTGAAAACGCCGGACCGGGCGATGGATTTTATGCTGAATGGCTGGTTGCTTTATCAAACCGTCGTATGCCGGATGTGGGCACGTTCAGCGTTTTATCAGGCCAGTGGTGCATTTGGCTTCCGCGACCAATTACAGGATGGTATGTCGCTCACGTTCCGCCGGCCCGATATCAGCCGTGAGCATATTTTACGCGCCGCCGGACGTCAGTTTGCCGAAGGCGATGTGCAGCATTGGTGGTTACCGCACAGCGGCCAGGGCGTGCGCACGCGCATATCCGATGATCGGGTGTGGCTGGCATTTGCTACGGCAACCTACATTCAGACCTCCGGTGACAGCGCCATTCTGGATGAACGTATTCCGTTTATTATCGGGCCGCCACTCGATGCCAATCAGCATGACGCGTACTTTCAGGCGCTGGTGGCGGATGAGTCTGCGACACTGTACGAGCATTGCGCACGCGGACTGGATCAGTGCCTGGAGCTGACCGGCGCGCAGGGGCTGCCATTAATCGGCACCGGCGACTGGAACGATGGCATGAACCGCGTTGGTGATGAGGGCAGGGGAGAGAGTGTCTGGCTTGGCTGGCTGTTTATCCGCACCATTGAATTATTTGCGCCCCTGGCGGAACAACGTTGCACAATTCTGGCGGCGGCAAAAGAAGAAGGACAAGCGCAAGAGCAAGCGCAAAAACAAGCGACAGAACAGCAGAAGGATATGTTGCCGGATCATGTGGCAGGTGCCGCACGCATACAGCGCTGGGTGGATCATGCCGCCGCCGTGAAGCAATCCATTGAAGAGAATGCCTGGGATGGCGAATGGTATCGGCGCGCAATATTTGATGATGGCAGCTGGCTGGGATCAAAAGACAATGACGAATGCCGCATTGATTCCATTGCGCAGTCGTGGGCGGTGTTAGCCTCGGCTGATCCGCTGCGTGCAGCCAAAGCGATGGCGGCGGTTGAAGAGTGGCTGATTCAGCCAGAGCAAAAACTGGCGTTGCTGTTTACTCCGCCGTTTGACCAGACCTCCCATGATCCGGGTTATATCAAAGGTTATCCTCCGGGGTTGCGCGAAAATGGCGGTCAGTACAGCCATGCGGCGATGTGGATTATTATGGCGTATGCCAAGCTCGGCGAAGGTAAAAAAGCCTGTGATCTTTTTGCGCTGTTAAATCCGATTAATCATGCCAGTAACCGGGGCGATGCACAGCGCTATAAAGTCGAACCTTATGTTATGGCTGCCGATGTGTATTCCGTCGCTCCTCATGTCGGCCGTGGCGGCTGGACATGGTATACCGGCGCTGCCGGCTGGATGTACCGGGCGGGAATGGAGGGCATTTTAGGCATTAACCGGGAAGGAAGAGAGCTGACGATTACGCCTTGTCTGCCACCGCAATGGCCGGGTTATGAGGCGATTATCAATGTCGAAAATACCCGTTACACGATCAGTGTTGAGCAGTCAGCAGGCCATGCGGATTATGCTGTAAGCGCCAGTCTCGACGGCGTGGATATGGATAATGACGCAGCCAGCAATACGGTGCGTGTGCCACTTGATGAAGGAACGCATCAGCTGCGGGTTACGATTGAAGCCTGTGCAGAAAGCGCAGACATTAAGCCCGCCTGATTTGGACAGGCCCTGGCCATGGTGCTGCGCCTGCAATCGCGTTGTCAGTGGATACGCCAACGCGTTGCAAGTGAGGGGTTTACAGCAGTTTCATAGCGTCAATAAACGGCGGGTTTTTCTCGCGCAAAGCATCCAGTACCGGCTTGTGAAAGCGCTTTTTATGCTCGGCAAAAATAGTGCGTTTTTTATTAAAGGTACGGGCAAACGTCAGCGCACCTTCCAGTACTGCGTCTTTACCTTCAAAAATAGCGGTAAGGAAATGATCGGCGAGTAATTCCGCCGCGCCGACCCGGCGGCCAGTCAGCAGCATGTCGTTGTAGCGATATGCCGGCAGACTTTTCAGCACCACATCAATTAAGCCCGGTACAAAGGGAATGCTCATATCCACTTCCGGGAAACAGAAGTAGCCACGGTCACTACGCATCACGCGGAAATCACAGGCACAGGCAATCACACAGCCATTACCAAAAGTATGGCCGTTAATGGCGGCAATCGCTGGCACAGGAAGCTGCATCAGCCGTGCATGACAACGATCCATGGTGTGCATAAATTCTTTCACATCATCATGCTGGCCACCCTGAATTGAGCCCATCAGCCAGGGTACATCCAGACCCTGGCTCCAGCTTTTTTCATCGGATGAGGTAATCACCAGCGCTTTAAAATCGATATTATCTTCCACCGTCTGCAGGTGTTGCTCAAATTCCCGGGCAAACTGCAGATTGTGAGTGTTGGCACCGTTATCGAAAGAGATAATGGCAACCTTACCGCTGTCATCGCTGCGTAAACTGATCAGACTCATTGCTAATTCCTGCTTTATTCTTCAGTTAGGGCCTATCGACACTAATTAAACAGGCCTGTTATCGGCTAAAAACTCCTCAGACAAGGCGCTGAGAGTGTGGCCTAACGGGTTAAGCGAACGAACAGCAACGCAGGATGAGGGATTTTTAGCCATAACCCTCCGGGCTGAGGCCAGTTTTTCCCATCAACTTCGTCGTTCGTCATTCATTTAGCCCGCTAATATCACTCCTCTCTCCTTGTTCTGAAAAAAACTGGCTCTCAGCAGGCCGGATTTACTTAGTGTCGACAGGCCCTAAGCCACCCAGTGGCGGCTGCTCGCCATAAACATAAGTATCGGCTGGCTGCACAAATAAGTCCGGCATTAAATCGGTTTTATCGCTGTCCGGGTTGGCACGGTACTGATCGAAATTGGTTTCGCCACGGCTGCGCAGAAAATCTTCATCAATCAGCAACTGGCCGGTGATTTCACGTGCGCTGGTTTGCAGCAGCGTGTGAGCGGCGTCGGCCATAATCAGCGGATTACGTGCGCGGTCAAAAGACTGCTTGCCGCCAAACGAGGTTGCCGCGGTGTGAATAACGGTACGTGGCCATAATGCATTCACGCTGATGCCATAGCGTTTGAATTCGTCCGACATGCCCAGCGTCAGCATCGACATGCCGTATTTGGTCAGGGTGTAAGGCGAATGGTTACGCAGCCAGCGGCGATCCATATCCAGCGGCGGACACAGGCTTAAAATATGCGGATTGTCGGATTTTTTCAGATACGGCAGCGCTTTCTGGCTGAGCAGAAACACGGCACGGAAATTTACCTGCATCATCAGATCGAGTTTTTTCAGCGGCGTGCTTTCCACACCGGCCAGCGCGATGGCACCGGCATTATTGATGATGGCATCGATGCCGCCAAAACGCTCAACGGTTTTTGCAATCAGATTATCGACGTCTTCTTCGCTGCGCACATCCACTTTAATCGCCAGCGCCTGACCGCCGGCTTCTTCCACTTCGCGGGCCACGGAATGAATGGTGCCTTCGAGTTTCGGATTCGGCTCGTCGGACTTGGCGGCAATCACAATATTGGCGCCGTCACGGGCACAGGCCAGTGCAATTTCTCGGCCGATGCCACGGCTGGCACCGGTAATAATAATGGTTTTATTGTTGAGGCTGGCCATGCTCAGCTCCTGTTTTTTATTAATATGTAAAAATTATTTGGCGCTTTCGTCAGCTTGCAGCTGAATCAGTAGCTGACGGCCTTTTACCTGATCACCGGCCTGCACCAGAATGTCCTGCACCACGCCATCCACACCGGCTTTTAACGGATGTTCCATTTTCATGGCTTCCAGTACTGCCAGTGTCTGGCCTTTCGTCACGCGTTCGCCGGCCTCGGCCAGTACGGTAACAATGGCACCGTCCATCGCCGCGCGCACCTGATCGGAGCCGGCGCTCTGGGCGCGGCTGCTGACCAGCGTGACATCGCTGAAGCACAGGTTACCACGCGGGGTATCCAGCCAGAGCTGATCGTTAGTGCGTGCATAAACGACGGTCTGTTGCAGGTTATTGATTTCGTAGCGCAGGGTATTGTCGCTTTTATCCAATATACGCAGGGCGCACTCTTCGCCGTTATGGTTAACCAGCAATTGCTGGCCGTCACGGCGGATGCTGAGGGTAAATACCGTTTCGCCCTGTTTTAATTTCAGCGGCCGTGCCGCACTGTGACTGCTGGTAAAACCCTGAGGCGCAGCGATTAATGCCGCCGCCAGTGCCAGATCATTAAGTTCAGGCTGCAGCGGTTGCATGCTGGCGTGGTCGCTCAGGTGCTCGCTGATAAATGCGGTGGTTGCCTCGCCGTTAATAAAGGCCGGGTGAGCCAGAATCGCGGCTAAAAAAGCGCGGTTATCGGCAATGCCCAGCAAATGCGATTCACGCAGGGTACGCAATAAACGCCGCCGTGCTTCTTCGCGGTTGCGGCCAAAGGCAATCAGCTTGGCCAGCATCGGGTCATAATGCGGGGTAACCGTTTGGCCCTGCTGAATGCCCGAGTCGATGCGGATACCATCGTTAATGCTGTGCTGATCGGCGGTTTGCCAGAGTAATAATTTTCCGGTTTGCGGAGTGAAATTATTGGCCGGATCTTCGGCGTATAAACGCACTTCAATGGCGTGGCCCTGCAGGGTAATATCCTGTTGCGTGAAGCCCAGCGTATCACCCTGTGCAACCTGTAACTGCAGCGCGACCAGATCCCGTCCGGTGACCAGTTCGGTCACCGGATGCTCGACCTGCAGACGGGTATTCATTTCCAGGAAATAAAAATTCTGCTCAGCATCGACCAGAAATTCCACCGTACCGGCACCGTAATAGCCGCAGCTTTTTGCCGCAGCGACAGCGGCTTCGCCCATTGCACGGCGCAGGCTGTCATTCACAAACGGCGATGGCGCTTCTTCCACCACTTTCTGGTGACGGCGCTGTACCGAACAGTCGCGCTCGCCCAGATACACCACATTGCCGTGCTGATCACCGAATACCTGAATTTCGATATGGCGTGGTTGCAGCACCGCTTTTTCGATAATTAATTCGCCACTGCCAAAGGCATTCTGTGCTTCGGAGCGGGCCGAACGGATATGTTCATTTAAGGTCGCAGCATCATTCACCAGACGCATACCGCGGCCACCACCACCGGCAGAGGCTTTCAGCATCACCGGTAAACCAATCGCTAATGCTGCGCTGTGCAGGGCTTCGTCACTTTGATCTGCCCCTTCGTAGCCGGGAATGCAGGGCACACCGGCTTCGATCATGGCGATTTTTGATAAACGCTTGCTGCCCATTAATTCAATGGCGCTGGCGGACGGGCCGATAAAAATAATACCGGCCTGCTCGCAACTGCGGGCAAAGGTGGCATTTTCAGATAAAAAACCGTAACCCGGATGAATGGCATCGGCACCGGTCTGCTGTGCTGCAGCAATAATCCGTGCGGCATTTAAATAGCTGTCGCCAACGGCGGCGGCACCAATGCACACAGCCTGATCGGCCAGCTGCACGTGCGGGGCGTTGCCGTCGGCTTCTGAGTAAACGGCAACGGTTTCGTAACCGGCAGCCTTGGCGCTGCGTAATACGCGTACAGCAATTTCGCCACGGTTAGCGACCAGAATTTTATTCATGCCTTTTCCTCCTGCACAGCGGCCTGAGCCCAGGCGGCCGGACGCTTCTGTATAAAGGCCATTGCGCCTTCCCGTCCTTCGCCCATGACGGCGGCGGCAAAATCCTGTGCGGCCTGATCCAGTAATTGCGCCAGCGGTTGTTCGGCGTCGGCAACAGAATGCAGCAGCGCTTTGGTTTTGGCAGAGGCGGCCGGTGCGCATTTTAGCGCCTGCTGAATGGCGTTATTTACTTCACTTTCAAGGCTGTCGTTGTCGGCACAGAGCTGATGCACAATGCCTAAACGCAGCGCTTCTTCAGCATGTATACGGTTGCCGAATAACGCCAGACGGCGCGCCTGGGTCAGGCCAATGCGCTGCACTACAAAGGGAGCAATCTGCGCCGGTAGAATACCCAGCGAGGTTTCCGGTAAAGCAAAGCGGGCAGTGCTGCTGGCAATGGCCAGATCGCTGACACAGGCCAGACCAAAACCACCGCCCATCACCGCGCCTTTTAAGGCGCAGATAACCACCGCCGGTAAGCGGTTGGCGGTTTCGATCATATGACCAAAGGCGCGATTAAATTCGGCCAGGCGGGCGCTGTCGCCACCGGCCGCCTGCATATCTTTAATATCGCCACCGGCACAGAAATGATCGCCATTACCTTCAATCACCAGCACACGGCAGTCGGCCTGTTGGGCACTGTTCATCAGCGCCAGCAGTTCTTCTACCATGGTCAGGCTCATGGCGTTGGCGAGCTGCGGACGGTTAAGGCGTACACGCCAGACGGCGGGCTGCTGCTCAAGTTGCAGGGTTGTAAATTCCATACCGCCTCCGCTCAGGATTTTTTACGCTTAGGCAAAATATCCATATATTTACAGATAATGCCGAGCATAATTTCGTCAGCGCCACCGCCAATAGAACCAAGACGGTTATCGCGGTAAAAGCGTGCAATCTGGTTATCCCACATAAAGCCCATTCCGCCCCAGTACTGCAGGCAGCTGTCGGATACTTCGCGGGTAAGACGGCCGGATTTTAATTTCGCCATGGATGCCAGACGGGTCATATCTTCGCCGTTCAGATAGCCTTCACAAGCCTGATACACCATGGCGCGCAGGGCTTCGACTTCGGTCTGCAGTTCGGCCATGCGGAAGTGGATTACCTGATTATGAATTAATGGCTGACCAAAGGTTTCACGCTCACGGCAGTAATCAATGGTCTGGTTAATGCAGGTTTCCATACCAACCAGTGACATGGCGGCGGCGTACATACGTTCTTCCTGAAACTGCACCATCTGCATCATAAAACCCGCGCCTTCGGTGCCGATACGGTTGCGCTGTGGCACACGTACGTTGTCGAAGAAAATCTGCGCGGTATCGGATGAGCGCATACCGAGTTTATTCAGACGCGGTGACAGGGTAATGCCCGGAGAATTCATCGGCACCACAATCAGGGATTTATTCGAGTGTGGCTTGTCATCAGAGGTATTGGCCAGCAGGCAGATAAAATCGGCCTGGGTGGAGTTGGTGATCCACATTTTGGTGCCGTTAATAATGTAATCGTCACCGTCTTTTTTCGCCGTTGTTTTTACCGCGGCAACGTCGGAACCTGCACCGGGTTCGCTAACGCCAATGCTGGCGACCATATCACCGGCAATCGCGGGTGCGAGGAAGTTTTCTTTTAAGTAATCGCTGCCGAAACGGGCTATGGCCGGCGTTGCCATACAGCTCTGCACACCAATAGCCATGGGCACACCACCACAAAAAATACCGCCCATCTCTTCTGCTGCGGCCATTTCATAAGAAAAATCCAGACCTAAACCACCGGCACTTTCTGGCTTGCTGATACCCAGCAGGCCAAGATTCCCCATTTTTTTGAACAGCTCATGAGCAGGAAAAATACCTTCTTTTTCCCATTCGTCGACATGCGGGTTAATTTCGTTATCGACGAAATTCTTAACGGTACGTTTAAGTTCTTTATGTTCCTGGGTCAGACGCATGAGAAAATTCCTTAAAAATTATTAGATGTATTTAAACCGGCTGTTGTCAGAAGCGGGCAACGCCAAAGGTGTTAGGTCGTAACGGCCGCTGCTGCGCCTCGTGGCAGATGCTTAACAGATGCATCAGCAGAGTACGGGTATCGCGCGGGTCAATCAGGCCGTCATCCCACAGGCGGGCAGTACCAAACAAAGCGGTTGAACCCATTTCCAGTTTGGCGGCGGTCATCTGCTCTAACTGCGTGAGCATTTTTTCATCGGGCTCTACGCCCATCTTGCGTTGTTTTTCTTCGGTAACAATACGCAAAACCTTACCGGCCTGAGCACCACCCATAACGGCGGTTTTGCTGTTTGGCCAGGCGAAAATAAAACGCGGATCAAGACCACGGCCACACATCGCATAATTACCGGCGCCATAAGAACCGCCGACCACAATCGACAGCTTAGGTACAGTAGCGTTGGCGACCGCCTGCAGCATTTTTGAACCGTGTTTGATAATGCCGTTGCGTTCGGATTCAGTACCGACCATAAAACCGGTGGTGTTGTGCAGGAACAGCAGGGCGATATTGTTCTGTTCGCACAGCTGAATAAACTGTGCCGCTTTGTTTGCACCTTTGGCGGTGATCGGCCCGTTATTGCCGATAATGCCGCAGGAGAAGCCACCAATGCGGGCAAAACCACACACGGTTTGCTGGTCAAATTCGTTTTTAAAATCCTGAAACTCTGAACCGTCGGCGATACGCGCAATAATTTCGCGCACGTCGTAAGGCTGCTTGGCTTCGGCCGGAACCACACCGAGTAATTCGTCGGCACTGTACAGCGGCTCGTTAAATTCGGCGGCTGGCTGATAGGGCAGCTGGGCATTCCACGGCAGGGCAGCCATCACATCTCGGGCAATACGGATACCATCGGCATCGTCTTCGGCCAGATATTCGGCGGTGCCGGCATCGCAGGCGTGCAGCTCGGCACCACCTAATTCTTCGTCGGTGGCAATTTCACCGGTGGCGGCTTTTAACAGCGGCGGCCCGGCGAGAAACATTTTCGCTTTACCGCGTACAGCAATCACCACATCGGATAAACCGGGCTGATAGGCGCCACCGGCGGTAGCGTTACCATGCACCACCGTCACCTGCGGAATACCGGCCGCACTCATGCGTGCCTGATTGGCAAAGGCTTTGGCGCCGGGAATAAATACATCGGTGGCGTAATTGAGGTTGGCGCCACCGCTTTCCGCCAGAGTCACTACCGGCAGTTTATTGTCGCGGGCAATTTCCTGAATGCGCAGGATTTTATCCAGACCGCCGGGAGAAATGGTGCCGCCTTTAATTGCACTGTTATTCAGCACGATTAAACAACGGATACCGGCAACCCGGCCGATACCGGCAATAATGCCACCACCGGCACCGCTGCCGTCTTTATCGTCGTGCATTTTATGGCCAACCAGTGAGCCCAGTTCGATAAATTCGGAACCGGCATCCAGCAGCAGACTTAAACGTTCGCGTGGCAGTAATTTGCCACGTTTATGAAATTTTTCCTGCGCTTCCTGTTCTTTGGCGCGCACTTTTTCTTCGACCGCACGGAATTCTTCCAGCGCTGCCAGCATAGCCTGCCGGTTATTGCGGAACTGTTCGCTGTTGCTGTCGAGTTCTGAGGTGAGAATGGTCATGATGTGTCCTTAACGATTCAGCAGCTGCTGATATTCAGCATCGGCCCGGGCAGCAATGTCCGGTGTTACCGCAACCGGTAAATCCAGTAACTGCTGGGCAAAGGCTTTACCCTGCGGATCAATACGCAGGCTGGCCATGCCACCGCCGCCGAGGGAATTGCGTAATAAAAGATTAAAAGCGTTTAAGCCGGGCAGGGCGAACAGCTCAACATCGCTGTTATCGGCCAGCACGTGGGCAAACCACTGGCCGATATTTTCCGGCGCCAGTGCGGCCTGAATAAATGGCAGGTAATCTGCATCGCGTGCCATGACACCAATGTTGCTGTGATTACCTTTATCGCCACTGCGTGCTACCGCCAGTTTGATTAACGGCACACTGATATCAGAGTCGGGCGTTTCAGCAGCGGCATTAATTTTGGCTGAAGGCCAGTGTGGTGCGTGGTCAGCGCTGTCTACAGCCACCGCTGTTTTATGCTCATTCAGCTGAATCTGTACCGGCACATCGGCTTTCGGCCAGAGGAAAGAAAATAAGCGGATATTCGGGCTGGGTTTCGGCCGGCCACCAACAATACCGGTTAAGCCCGGCGCCATGGCGGTGGCGGCCTGAGCAATTTCGCGGGCGAACACTTCCAGTGCTTTTTTATCGGCATGACGCACGGCGATTTTAACAATCACTTCGCGGCTGTCTGCGCCACGGGCATTGGCACCATAGGTGGTTTCAGCGCCGAGAATTTCAATATCCTGCGCAGTAAAAGCCTCCATGCCCAGTACCGAGTGCAGCACGCTGACGCGCTGCAGAATGGCCTCGGCCACGCGCTGGCCTTTAGCCACAGCATCGCGTCCGCCAATCATAAAAGTTGCCGTGCAGCGGAAGCCGTCCATCCAGGTGGCGCTGACTTTATAGTCGGCCGGCGGTGCATAGCCACGGGCGCCGCTGACGCGCACCTGCTGTTCGCCGCTCTGGACGATGTTTACCTGAGTAAAATCACAGCAGACATCGGGCAATAAATAGCAGGCCGGATCGCCGATTTCATACAGCAGTTGTTCACCCACAGTAAAAGGCGAAATCAGGCCGCCGGTTTTTGGTGGTTTGCTGACCACAAAGCTGCCGTCGGCGGAGCATTCAACAATGGGGAAGCCCATATTGGCGTAGCCGCTTTCAACCAGTTGCCAGTCGGTGAAATTACCGCCGGTACACTGCGCACCACATTCGATGATATGGCCGGCCAGGGACCCCTGGGCGAGCTGATCGTAATCGGATTCGCTCCAGTTAAATTCATGCATCAGCGGGCCCAGAACCACAGCGCTGTCGACCACGCGTCCGGTAATCACAATATCGGCACCGGCCGCCAGTGCATCGCGGATGGCCGGAGCGCCGAGGTAGGCATTAACACTCAGGCAGCGGCCGGGAAGCGGCTCGTCGCTGAACATATCTTTTATGCCGGCAAAATCAGCCTGACGGGCACTGAGGTTATCGCCCTGTACAGTGCCGACCGTGAGGTTCAGCCCGGCTTCGGCGATTAACGCGCGCAGCGCATTGGCGCAGCCTTCAACATTGATACCACCGGCGTTACTGACCACCTTAATGCCCTGAGTGGCGATGGCCGGCAGCAGAGGCTTAAGGGTCTGGACGAAATCCGGGGCAAAACCGGCTTCGGGATTTTTCAGGCGTGCACCGGCCATGATCGACATGGTGACTTCGGCCAGGTAATCGAACACCAGATAATCAAGCTGGCCCTGCTGTACCAGCTGGTGGGCGGCGGTGCCGGTATCGCCCCAGAAGGCGGAGGCGCAGCCGATGCGGATGGTATCCTGCATGGTGAAATCCTGTTGTTAGCGTTTGCCAAAGCCTATCAATGATCCACATACCAAGCAAGCGCTTGGTTTTTAGTTTTGCGGCCTGACCGGGATTGCCCCTACAATAGGCGTATTCAAATCGGCCCATTCGTCATACTGACGTCTCCAGATAAGGACAACCCGTGATAGAACAACTGATAGCCGAAGGGGTTATTACCGATCCGGACAGCGCCCGTGGCCGCCTGTTGGCCGCCGCTGCGCGCCTGTTTAAGCAGCAGGGCTACGAGCGCACCACTGTGCGTGATCTGGCTGCTGAAATCGGCATTCAGTCGGGCAGCCTGTTTCACCATTACCGCAGTAAGGAAGATATTCTGCGTGCGGTGATGGATGAGACCATTCAGCTGAATACCGCGCTGATGCGCATTGCATTGCAGCAGGCAAAGGACCCGCGCAGTAAAGTACTGGCGCTGATCCGTTGCGAGCTGCAATCCATTCTCGGCGAAACCGGCGAAGCGATGAGTGTGTTGGTGTATGAATGGCGTTCGCTCAAACCCGACAGCCAGCAGCATATTCTTAAGCTGCGTGATATTTATGAGCAGCTGTGGCTGGATGCGCTGGCCGAAGCCCGCACCACCGGTATGGTTGCGATAGAACCTTTTATTCTGCGCCGTTTCTTAACCGGTGCACTGAGCTGGACCACCAACTGGTATAAACCCGATGGTGATATGACGCTGGATGAACTGGCCGAATACGCGCTGACCCTGGCAATCAAACAGTGAAACACAGCGGAGAAATACAGTGAGAGCCAGTCTACGCGCTAAGGTCGTGCAGGTTTGCGACAAGAAAATAGCCGCCAAAGGCGATAATGTCGGCGTATCCTTTTATGCGTTTTTCGCCAATAAAAATGACGATCCGGACCTGCTGATGGAAGCGGCCGAATGGTGGATTAAAACCCATTGTCTCGATCATTTTGAAAAAGCGGTAAAAATTAAGGCCATGGTACTGGCGGGCGACTGACGCCAGTCAGGGCAGAAAGAGGTATGTCATGGATGAGGTAAGAGCCCGCTATCATCGCCTGAAATGGCTGCTGGTCAGTGCGCAGTTGAGCTGGCTAGCCTTTTGTTTACTGCTTAGCCTTATGGTTGACCCCGGTATTTCTGTGCCAGCAATCTGGGCAGCGGTGGGCTTTTTAATTGCACTGGCGGTGGAAGTGATGGCTGGTCGCCTGTGTTGTCCGAAATGCCGGCAACCGCTGGGTTTAAGGGTTTACCGCTGGATTCTGATATTCCGTTGCCGGAACTGTTCTTAAAAAAACAGGCGCTAAGCATCTACTGCTGTCCCACAGTTTCCTCGTTCCTACGCTCTGCGTGGGAATGCAACTGTGCCAGCAAGGGCTACCACGCAGAGCGTGGGAGCCAGGTGAAAAAAACAGGCGCTAAGCATCTACTGCTGTCCCACAGTTTCCTCGTTCCTACGCTCAGCGTGGGAATGCAACTGTGCCAGCAAGGGCTACCACGCAGAGCGTGGGAGCCAGGTGAAAAAAACAGGCGCTAAGCATCCGGAATAAAAAATGCCGCTGTTAAAGCGGCATTTTTATATCTGCAACAGAGCAAATATCAGGTCGGGTCAATAATGCCCTGCGCGATCATATCCAGCGCGGTAATACTCGGAATAAAGAAATAATCACCGCCGCGGGTTTCGACCATGCGTGGCATGTGGGTGCAGAAAAACGGTGCTTTTCCTTCTTTCGGGTTCACCTGAACAATGTGTTTATCGGTCAGTTTGCCGTTGTTGGCACCAATCAAAACATCGCGGTCATTACCAAGATGGAAATCGTTGGAATAGTTTACCCACTGCTGCTGCACAAACTCGAACTGGCGCTCAATACTGGCGCTGATGCACATAAAAATAATGCCCTGTTCGCTGTCGTCGTTGGTCAGTTCATCGTGGCCGCCGTAGGGCAGGCCGCGGCGCATTAACCGGCGGCGGTCAACCAGTGCGCCCGGACGATCAAACGCACCTTTTTCGGTTTCCAGCGAGCCACGGGTGTTGGTGCGGCGGATATGGGCACCGATCGGACATTTTGCTCCGTGCTTATCGTCGTTATAGGTGAAATTAATCCACTGTTCTTCCAGAGCTTTTAACTGACCTATGGCGCAGGCATCACCTTCAGCGGCTTTTTTCTGTAACTCCGCCATTTTCTGATCCAGTTCGGCCTTGGCTTTATCATCCGGTGCCAGCACCAGTGGTGCGCCGTTATCGGGCCAGCGACCGGAAAATTTAGCCATTAATAATTCGCGGCTACCGTCAAAATCTTTCGCCATGTTATCGACGTAGTCATTAAAGGTTTTTACGTTTTCATGCAGCTTGCGGTACACCATAAAGGTACCGTTGCGTGCCAGCAGGTGCGGTTCCGGTGCCAGCGGGTATTCTTTGGCTTCATCGATATGACCGAGAATAAATTCACCGGTCGCCAGCGGTTCCCACTTGCCATCACGGTTCAGTTTACCGCGCCCGGGCAGGCGCTCCGGATCATTGCCGCAGCCTTCAAAGTAAGGGTTGCCGATACCATCGACAAAACCAAAGTGTTCTTTGGGAGTGGCTTTACCGTTTTCAAAAACAGCCGAGGCATCCTGATAGGGCAGCATTTTTCCGTCCGGCCCCTTATGGCCTGGGCGAATACTGACGCTGCCTTGCACGCTTTGCATCAGGGCTTCAATGTCGGCAAAACGCTGTTCTACGGTTTCCTGGGTCTGACCATTAATGGATACCCATGCATGTACCGTGTCGCCCTGCCATACCGGGTCCCAGTGTTGCGGGCTGCTGGGGCCGTTATCACCGAGAATGGCGGCGCGTGGTTTCATCCCCATTTTGAATTCCTGCGGGAATCCATCGAGTGAGCGGCGCGGCAAGCCGAGTGCGCACAGGCCGTGATAGGTAAAGGCAATGTTGGTGGTGGCTGCTGGCTTGTCCGATTGGTCTGGCTGCTTTCTCCCGGTCCAGGGTTCGGCGGTTGTGATCAGCGGAATTAATTGCTGCAGAAAATTGCGGCCACCGGCGTAGTCGTGAAATTCTAGAAAAAAGTAACGTGCCTTGGGGAAACCAAAGCGGCCGTAGCCTTTACAGATATTGCCCTGAATATCGTACAGATCGAGAGGTCGGTTCATAATCAATCCTTGTGCGCCCAGCGGCGGTATCAGGCCGTGTGCGGAAATAATCCCTGAAATATCAGTACATGTTTTGCAGGCGGGTCTGACCGGGTGTCCAGCTTGGCTGGTTGAGGTCATCCAGTTTTATTTCTGCCATAAAGTTATTGAATGCGGTGCGTAATGCGGTTGCATCCTGCCCCTGATGGGCGAGGGCAAACTCACTGAAGGCTTGTTTCACATACAGCGCCTTTAATTGTTCTTTCAGCGCCACATCGTTTGAGCCATTAAAAAACAGCGTGGTGGTCAGCTGGCACTTTTTAATATAGGCGACAAAGTCGTCAGCATTCTGCACTTTGTCGAAGGCGACGGCGTATTGCCACAGGCTGCGGATATCGGCTTCGGCGTTGTTCCACATACCTGTCAGATAGGGTTCCAGCTCACCGTGAAAGTTACTGGTAAATACCAGGTACTTGGATTTCAGGTGGTCGCGGGCGACGTCGTTACCCTGCTGAAAAAACACATCGTTAAGGATAAACAGACGGGCAAAATAGGTGTTGGGAATGCGGGCAAACGGGCTGCCGGCATCTTCTTCCAGACGCTGGATACGACGGCGGGTAATTTTATCGTATGAGGACTGCTCGTCGTGCACGCCATTAATTAACGGGCACAGAGTGGTCAGGCCGTAGGAATTTCCGAAAGTGTTCGCCATGCTCAGGCCTCCTGCTTGCCGGCCGCGCGGGCCATCATAATATTGGCGTGCTGATGTTCCTGCACCAGTTCATGCGAGGCGCTCATCAGCGGGCTTTCACCCATGCTGCCCAGGCTGTGTTGATTGTCGGCGAGGAACTGCTGGTAGGCCTGGAGAAATTCTTCATCATTCAGATTGGCAATATTTTGCTGGAAGGTGCCGAGGTTGGTGAATAATTTCTGTGCGGTTTTTACATCGTTGGCTGCCGCCAGAGGGTAGGCATTGTAATAGTGCCCACTCTCGATCTGGTTAAAGCGGATGTAATTATAAAAGTCGTGCAGTGGAATCGATTTCGGGTATTTGATATTCCAGCGCCAGAACATATCGAGGCCGGAGGGAATGGCAAATGAAAAGGAGTCAATGTACTGATCCCAGCTGCCGTTAAAATTACTTTCAAACAGCATGTAGCTGTAGCTGAGTTTTTCTTTCGGCTGGCTCTTGTCCAGTCGAGGGAACGACCAGCGGTTGATGATGGTCCAGCGTGCATAGTGAATCAGAGACAGGGTCAGCAGGCCCTTGAGGAAATAGGGGAAGGTTTTTACCACCACCCAGAAAATCAGTTTTTGCCAGAGGGCAGTCCACCACCGCAGGGGGGTGAGCACGTTCATTCCATAGGCTTTGCCGGCGACGTTCGACATGGTGAATTCCTTTTCTGGTGCCAGATGTAGCGTTGCAGTCATGCAAGCGGCAAAGACTCTAGCGGTTTCTGCGATGCGGGTAAAGGACGCAGATGACCTCTTTATGCCGCTGGCAGCGCTAAACTTTATCGTCCTCGCTATTGTCCAGTTCGCGCAGCATATCCAGCCCCTTGCGCCGCTGGGCCGCCAGTATGGATATTTTTTCTTCCAGCTCGGCCCGCTCAAGCTCGCTGTCACATTGGTGCAGATTTTCTTTCAGTTCATGCTGCTTGTGTTTCAGTTTAATCAGCGCTGCGGCCAGCTCTTCACGCTGGCGCCGTTTGTGGCGCTGCCCGCTGTTAAATAACGCATTAAGCGTCTTTACCAGTTTGGAAAATTTCATAGGCCTTGCTCCGGTGGCGGTGTGGCGGCGTCTTCTTCACTGCGTTGCTGTTCCAGTTGTTTGTTAATCGCCGACAGATCGGCGTGCTCCAGCTGCAGGCTTTCTGGCGTTTCTCCCTGTGGGCTCTGATCATCAATAAACAGATAGCGGGCGGCCTGAATCAGCGCGCGACACACTTCCTGGCTGTAGCCTTTATCGGTCATCAGTGAGGTGGCCATCTCGGCGCTGATTTTGCGGGTGCGGATCAGGCCTTCGATCAGGCTGTCGGATTGTTCACGGTCGCGTTCTGTCAGCAGCAGCTGATGGTCGAGGGCGAGGCGGCTTTCCACCACATCATCAATCTGGCGGACGTGTTGGATGGCCCGCAATACATCACCAATCTGCTGCCGTAACTGCTGGTAGGCTTGCGCCATGTCCGGATTTTCGCTGTGAATATAAAACAACAGATTACGCTGCAGGTGTTTTACGCCTTTAATCGCCTCGATCAGATAGTGGTCGGCGGCGCGCAGCTCGCGCAGTTGTTCATCCTGACGGCCGCTGGCTTTTTCCCGCGCACTGCTGATAAAACTGATGATGGCAGAGTAAATGCCTTTTACCTGTTGTTCGTACAGCTGCTGCAGGTTGGCATGTACGGCGGAGCGGCTCTGATCACTGAGTAAAGCAATCGGCTGGCCGCGATGAAATTCGTCAACCTGCCAGCCCAGCCCCTGCAAAATCAGATCGGTGGATAAACCATACAGGCGGATGCTTTCGCTGCGCGTTACCGCAACCGCTGCCGACGGTGACTCCATGGCCGATTGGTTAAGATACTGCGGCTGCATGCGGTTACTGCTGCGTTCCGGCACCAGGCGCATTAACCAGCGTTGCAGACGCGGCAACTGTGGCACCATCAGGGCAACACCGAGCAGATTGAACAAGGTGTGAAACAGTGCCAGCTTCAGGGTGTAGTTCTCTGCGCTGATGCCGAGCAGGGTGCTGAGCTGCTCGACCAGCCACAACAGCACGGGCATTAACAGTAAGGCGACAGCCCCCGTGGCCAGATTAAACAACAGATGCCCCAGTGCCAGCCGCTTACCGGCGGTGTTGGCGCCAAGGCTGCCAAGCATGGCGGTAACAGTCGTACCAACGTTGGCACCGATGGCCAGAGCCAGCGCATCCATATACTGCACATGACCGGCGGCCAGCGCCGTCAGGGTCAGCACCAGTGTGGCGTGACTGGATTGCATCACCACCGTGGCAATAATGCCAAACAGCGTAAACAGCAGCAGCCCGGCGATGCCCTGCGGACTGACGGCGCTCAGATCCAGACTGCCCTGCAGGGTAGCAAAGCCATCTTTCATGTAATCAATGCCGAGAAACAGAAAGCCCATACCGGCGAGAATATGGCCAATTCCGGCGCGGCTCTTATTCGGCTGGAATAACAGCATCACACCAAACACCAGCATCGGCATGGCCAGCTGTGCCAGATTGATATCCAGACCGAAGCCGGCAATCAGCCAGGCACCGGTGGTGGTGCCCAGATTGGCACCGAAGATAACCCCAAGGCCGGCACCAAGGTTAATCAGCCCGGCCGACAGAAACGAGATACTCAGCACTGAGACCAGCGAGCTGGATTGCATTAACGTGGTAGCGGCTACACCAAAGGCCAGAGCTTTTGCCGTCGTACTGGTTGAGCGTTGCAGGATGCGCTCTATCAGTCCGCCACTGAAGCTCTGAAAACCGCGCTCCAGCGACAGCATGCCGAACAGAAAGATGGCTACACCGGCTGCAATCTGCTGTAACTGGGGGCGGCTCCAGAAACTGACCGCCAGCAACAGCATAATGACCGGAAAGAGCATACGTTTGAGCAATTCCAAAGCGGGTAATCCTGTGGTGCCGGCAGACTCCTCAGTTAATCGAATGGCCTTTCATTCAGCAAGGGATATTGTTCAAGGAAGCTGAGCTAAGTCTCTGAAAAGGTAACTTTTTGTGTCAGGAGGCGGATGCACAGGCAGGTTGTTCAGTGAAAGCCTGTTAACTTACGCACAGCGTGTTGTGCATAACTAAGGGATAAGCTGACGATAACTGTCAGCAGCCCGCATAATGTCTGACACGCACGCCGAATACGCCGGCGGCGCATTATTCAAATCGGCGGAAAGCCTTGAAAATCAAGGCTTTTCCAGTATTTTTTGCGCTTAGGACCGATTTACCGGCAGGGCATCAATGCAAGGGATATTTTTTAAAATCGGGCAGAATTAAGTGTTGTTTTTAGCACTGAAACACTTTATATGGCGTTCGTGTTACGCGTTACCCACAGATTCTGTGGATAACTTTGAGCATAAGTTGAAGAAAAATCCCCCTGTCCCGCACGCTTTGTAACACCTGTTTAAATTGTTTAAAAAATGATCAGACTGGGTCGGTGAGAGTCAGAGAGAAAGAAGATACAAGGGAGGGGGTATTCTGCCCTGTTTTCACGCATGGCTTGATGAAGGCTCGCTTTGTTCTGTAGATCGCAGCAGGCCCTGGTTATGAAAAGATCGGTCATTAGTCTAATAACAAATTAAACAATTACTCGGCCTTGCCGATTTTCTGTATAGCTTACCGGTCTGAATCAATGGAATCGCTAATCAGTCGAAACAAAGGATATGTTATGGAAATATCACATCTACTGACCTCAGCTTACTATGATGCTGAAAAGGTACTGCAGAATAAAATTGATATTGGCAGGTCTGCTGATGCTGAAAGAACGGAAAGGGGAGTTGAAGGTCGGGGTGAATTCATTTCCCAGGATACATATGACAAGCTGAGTGGCCTGCGCTTTCAGATGGGCGGCTATGAGATGCAACGTATCACTGACCGGTTAAGTGCAAGCGAAGATGAGGGCATGAGTACGATTGCATCATTAAGCCCATCTTTGGCAAATAAAGATTGGGGATATTCAATCAATGAAGATGATGAACTTGTGGTTATCGAAGGTGAGGATGAACTGTCAAAGTCTGAGCAAGAAATCATTAAGCTCTCATTAGAAGACGCGGGCGTAACTGCAAACCTGGAGGACTTTGCTAAAGCTTCAGTATTGCTTCTGGCAGAGGACAGAGGTGTGGCTAAATTCAGCACCGGTTTGGGTCGATATGATCTGAACAGAATGAACTTTGCTGAAGTCGTGAATGTGCGTGAAGTCTTAGAAACGAACAAAAATGAAGGCGCTTATGATTCATGGAAAATAGCCCTTGGAAATCAGCTGGCAATCAATGGCGGCTCGATTGATGTATACAGTAGTCATACCCCGTTTCACGTCAGAGCCTAACAGGCAATAAAAAAGCCCGCATATTGCTATGCGGGCTCTTTAATATTCGTGGTGCCCAGAGGCGGACCACTCTGTCCGGAACAGATTTGCACAGCCGCAGGCTGCCCGCAGGGGCAGGGCCATGGATGGCCCTGATGAATCGAACCTGAGATGACGCCGATTTCAGGCAATAAAAAAGCCCGCATATTGCTATGCGGGCTCTTTAATATTCGTGGTGCCCAGAGGCGGAATCGAACCACCGACACGGGGATTTTCAATCCCCTGCTCTACCGACTGAGCTATCTGGGCGTCTTGTTGAACAACGTTGTGTTCATCAAGTGGCGCGTATTAAACCCGTTGGCTGGCGGAGTGTCAACCCCCTGCAATCGGTTTATTTATCTTTATTTTCAGGAACATAGCCTTCAGCCATGTCGAACTCGTCGCCGCTGAAGAATTTGTCCCGTTGCTCGGTCAGATATTTGCGTGCCTGTATGTCCATCATGTTGAGGTGCTTCTCGTTGATCACACGGGTCTGGTGAACGGTCCATTCATCCCAGGCTTTTTGCGAGACATGGAGGAAGATTTCTTCGCCTTTCGGGCCGGGGAAAGGCTGGCTGCTCAGGCCTTCAAGTTCCTGTTGGTACTTTTTGCAGAAAACGGTGCGGGTCATAACAATTCCTCGGACGGTATGCCGGATTCGGCGCTGGTGCCGGCCATGCTTTGCAGCAGCATTTTTACCGGTGCTGCCAGGCCCAGCGTGCTGGGGTTGCGGGGATTGTACCAGTGTTGCTGCTGGTCGCCAGTTTCGCCTACGGCGAGATGGCTGTGCGGCAGACGGATGAGTATCGGCTGAATATGCAGGTGATAGTGGCTGAAGGTATGGCGGAAGGGCGTCAGCCACTGTTCTTCATCATCACCGCTGTGATGATTGAGCTGTTCCTGCAGCAGTTGCCGGGCCTGTTGTATGTCCTGCGCTTCCGGAAAGCTCCATAAACCGCCCCAGATGCCTTTTTGCGGGCGCTGCAGTAACAGGTATTCGCCAGCCGGGTTCTGAATCATCAGCAACAGGCTGTGCTTTTCCGGTTTTTCTTTTTTCGGCTTGCTGTTCGGGAACTGTGTCGGCTTGCCGGTTTGTAAGCCCTCACATTGCGGCTGCAGCGGGCAGATACCGCAGGCGGGTTTGCTGCGTGTACAGAGCGTCGCGCCGAGATCCATCATTGCCTGGGTGTATTCGCGTGAGCTGTGTTGCGGCGTCAGCTCTTCCGCCAGAGTCCACAGCTGGTTTTGTACTTTGGTTTCGCCGGGCCAGCCTTCAATCGCGAAGAAGCGGGTCAGTACGCGTTTGACGTTGCCGTCGAGAATCGGCGCATTGATATTCATGCTGATGGAGGCGATGGCGGCGGCGGTGGAGCGGCCGATGCCCGGCAGTTCGCTTAAGGCTTCGACGCTGCGCGGAAACTCGCCGTTAAAATCGCGTACCACGGCCTGAGCGCAGGCGTGCAGGTTGCGTCCGCGGGCGTAGTAGCCAAGGCCGGTCCACAGGTGCAGAACTTCGTCCTGAGTTGCAGCGGCCAGTGCCTGCACATCGGGGAAGCGCTGCATAAAGCGTTCAAAATAGGGAATGACAGTGCTGACCTGGGTTTGCTGCAGCATGATTTCGGAAACCCAGACCCGGTAAGGGTTAATCTGTTGCTGCCAGGGCAGGTCTTTGCGGCCGTGTTTGTGATACCAGCCGAGCACGGCATCGGCGAAAGAAAATGAGCGCGTCATAAATACAGAAGATTAAGATTTGGGCGCCAGTATAGGTATTTCACCAGCGCGGAACGAGGGCTTATTGCAGCAGGCCGATATGATTCCCCTGCTTACGCATGCGTTCGTTTTCGTTGAGGAACTGGTGCAGCTGGCCAAGCGACAGAGGCCGGCTGAACAGATAGCCCTGGCCTTCATCGCAATTGTTTTGCCGCAGGAAGTGCAGTTGCTCCTGGGTTTCCACGCCTTCGGCCACGACTGTCATGCTCAGTTTGTGTGCCATAGCGATGACCGCAGCGGTTATGGCCATATCGTTTTTGTCGTCCGGAATATCCATAACAAAAGAGCGGTCGACTTTCAGCACGTCAATCGGGAAGCGTTTGATATAGGCCAGAGAGGAGTAGCCGGTACCGAAGTCATCGATGGCGATGGCAACGCCGATTTTTTTGATTTCCTGCATGATCTGAATCGCGCTTTCGACGTCTTCCATCAGCGTGCTTTCGGTAATTTCCAGCTCCAGACAATGGGGCGGGATCTGGCTGATTTCGATCACACTGTTAATGCGTGCCAGCAGGCTTGGGTCGGTAAACTGGCGGGCGGAGAGGTTAACCGCAACCTTGGCGGTATTGGGCAGTACGTTGCTGCGGATCAACGAGCTTATCTGGCGGCAGCTTTGCTCCAGCACCCAGCTGCCGATTTCAATAATTTGCCCGGTTTCTTCGGCCACCGGAATAAAGCGGTCGGGGGTAATCATGCCTTTTTCCGGATGCTGCCAGCGGATCAGGGTTTCAACACCGGTAACGCTGTAGTCGAACAGGCTGATTTTGGGCTGGAATACCAGGCTGAACTGTTCGCGGTTTATGGCTTCGTTGATCTCTTTCTCCAACGACAGATGCTCGAGAATGGATTGATTCATATCTTCCGAGAAAAACTGGAAGTTGTTGCGGCCAAGTTCTTTGGCGCGATACATCGCCAGGTCGGCGTTTTTCATCAGGGTGTTAACGTCGGTCGAGTCATCCGGTGTCAGGGTGATACCAATACTGACGGTCGTCACGATGTCCTGGCCTTTGATGCGGATAGGCTTGGCCAGCGCCAGTAACAGCTTCTCAGCGACCACCAATACATCGGCGGTGTGGTGTACATCGGTCAGCAGAATGGTGAATTCATCGCCGCCAATACGCGAAACGGTGTCGTTTTCACGTACAGTGGCACTTAAACGGTTGGATACTTCCTTCAGCAGAATATCGCCGGCATCGTGGCCAAGGGTATCGTTGATGCGTTTGAACTGATCCATGTCGAGGAACATCAGCGCCATCGAAGAGCCTGAGCGCAGAACGCTTTTTACGGCTTTTTCCAGACGATTTTTAAATAAGCGGCGGTTGGCCAGGCCGGTCAGAGGATCGTAAAAGGCGAGGTTTTCCATCTGAATTTGTGCGGCTTTCAGTTCGGAAATATCTGAAATAGCCCCTAAATAGCCCAGCAATTCGCCATTACGGTCATGCAGCGCACTGGCCAGCAGCTGAATCCAGGTATGGCTGTGATCGCGACGCACCAGACGCAGCTCCAGGGCGATGCTTTCCTGCTCGCAGATCAGCCGGTTCCAGGCTTGTTGTGTGGTATTCAGATCATCCGGATGGATGCGTGCAAACCAGTCCTGCAGGCTGGGCAGCTCATCGGGAATGCCATGAATATCGCGCCAGCGCTGGTTGACATACTGCAGGCGCTGCTTGCCATCGACCTGAAAAATACCCACCGGGGATAATGCTGTCAGTTTGCGGAAGCGCTCTTCACTGGTTTTCAGCGATGCGTTTTCTTCCTCAATGGTCAGCAGCAGGCTGTTGAACAGATCAACCAGATCGCCCAGTTCGTCGTTGTTTTCTTTCGCAGCGCGGATGGAGTAATCCTTGTTGAGCATGATGTGGCGCAGCGTATTACCCAGATCCTTCATTGGCCGGGCAACCACGCCCTGCAATTTATTGGCGAGGAATATGGCCAACAACACCGCCGCAGCCAGAATAATCAAAGAAAAGATCAGGAACTGATTGATGCGGTGCAGCAGGTCTTTATGGCTGATTTCTATATAGAGCATGCCGATCGGTTCGCCATCGAGCAGGATGGGGAAAAACTGAGTGAAATTATGCAGCTGTTTACGCTGCAATTCCGGTAGCCGGACGGGGCATTCAATACCGTCTTCCTCCGACATATAGGCGGCGGCCAACGACTGGTTTTCCGTGTAGATGCAGCCGCGAACCACGCTGGTATCGGCGCGTAAAGTGTGCAGATTGGTGCTCAATAAAGTGAAGTCGCTGAACGTCAGGGCTGCGGTGGCGCGACTGGCAATCACTTCGCCGAGGACGGTCAGTTTTTTCTCGGTATCCTGACGGCTCAGATAGTATTCGAGTGAAATAAACGCGAGGTTAGAAACCAGCAACGTCAGGCCGGTGGTAATCATGGCAATGATGACCAGTTTGCGTCGTAACGATTGCATGCTGAGGCTGCGGATCAAAGCATGCCCTCCTGACGCCGGTTGTGGCGGTCGTGCGCGCCAGTCAACGGCTGGCTGCGATTCTCCTGTTGCGTAAAACTGCTCATGCGACCCTGCTGCACAAAATTCTCCGATTCCCTGCTACTGGCAATGCGCCCGTCCGTTATTAACACCTGCCAACATTGTGTTTTGGGGCCGGCTGAACAGGCGATCTCATTTTGTAAAGCCGGAGGCAGACAATAAACCGCCGCGCCGGATTGCGGAAGAGATTCCTTTGCCATGGATGCGGACTCTGCTTTGTCTGTCCGTTTATGTTCTGGCACATAGTCCAGCTTAGGTAAGGAGAGCGGGGATTACCATCGCAGGCTGAACCGGAGGCATAAAAAAACTGGCCACAAGGGCCAGTAATAGGGGAGGAAAAAAACAAGAAAGAGAGACTTGCTGTACGTTTAGTTGGCATCCTCAGCGGAAAGTTCCGCCAGCAGTTCATTCATGCTGATATTTTGTAAACGCTCGCTCAGTTGTTCGCGGTAGGTTTTCACCATACCCAGACCGGCAATGACCGCATCATAGATGCGCCATTGCTGGGTTTCATCATCGCGGAACAGGCGGAAATCAACAGGAATCGTATTGCCGTTGTTTTGCTTCAGCGTGCCTTTAACCAGTGCTTTGTCGCCACTGTTGTTAAAGCGCGCTTCTTCAAAGACGAACTGCTCACCATTAAAGGCTTTGAAAGCACCGCTGTAGGTTCGGATCTGCAGTTCACGGAAGCGATCAATAAAAGCCTGGCGTTGCTCAGGGTTGGCACGACGCCAGTATTTCCCCAGCGCGCCCATGGCAATTTTTTCCTGATCGATGGCTGGCACGATGTAAGTTTGCACCAGGCGGCGAACTTCATCTTCGCTGCGTTGTTCCGGTTGCAGTTTGTTCAGCTCGTTAATAATACCAAGTGTTGCCGAGGCAACCACATCACGCGGAGCTGATGCACTTACTGGTGTGGCATCAGCCTCATTGGCACTGGCGCTGGCACAAGCCAGCAATGCGGCCAGAAAGATCGCAAAGGTTGATAATGTCTGAAGGGCAATTCGCATAACGTTCTCCGCCGGGAGTCGAACAGTTTGACCAGTATGGCTATCAGCGACGGATATGAAAAGGTGGCGTTCTGTGAATTTTTTGTTGCATCCATGCAACAACGAGAGGTTATTTCTCTGGATTGTACATCCAAAAGGTGTCTTTGGCGCTAAAACCGCGGTGTTGCAGAGCCGGTATCAGGGCGTCCGGACAGGCTTCTGTACACAGTCTTTTACCCTCAGTGGCCGCCCAGCTTTGAATAAAATGCAGTAATTGGTGCATAACGCCACGGCGCTGGGTAATGGTGCGTACAGCAGCCTGCTGCAGTAGCACTCCCTCGCGGCTTTCGCTTGCCAGAATCACACCGATGATACGGTCGTTAAAACGTCCGGCCATAATCCAGCCACCGTTTTGCAGGTGCTGTTCCAGTGCCACACGGCCAAAGGTCAGGCCGTCTGTTGCGGTTTCCTGATGAATTTTCTCGAGATCGTTCCAGTCGGCGTCTGTTGGTGACTGGATATGTTCCAATTTAACTGGCACAGCGTTGGCTCCATGGCAATGGCGGGGAAGTGGCCGTGATGGGATTGAAATCGGCGGGAATTTACCTGTAGCTCAAAGCCCGGCCTATTTTCTTAAGCGCTTTGCTTTATAATGCTTTCTTTTCCTTTTTGCGAGAGTTGGAGCAAGCCCATGGCCCGCAGCGCAACGGTCGAGCGTAATACGCTGGAGACCCAGATAAGCGTCACCATCAACCTGGACGGCACCGGTAAGTCACGCTTTGATACCGGCGTACCTTTTCTGGAACACATGATGGATCAGATTGCCCGCCATGGTCTGATCGACCTCGATATCACCTGCAAAGGTGATAATCACATCGACGATCACCACAGCGTGGAAGATATTGGCATCACCCTCGGTCAGGCATTTGCCAAAGCCGTGGGTGATAAAAAAGGCATCGTCCGTTACGGCCACTCTTACGTGCCACTGGATGAAGCTTTGTCACGGGTGGTTATCGACTTCTCCGGTCGCCCGGGTCTGGATATGAAGGTTGAGTTCACTCGCGCCAGTATCGGTAAACTTGATACGCAGCTGTTCTGGGAGTTCTTTCAGGGCTTTGTGAATCATGCCGGCGTGACGCTGCATATCGACAATCTGAAGGGTTTTAATGCCCATCACCAGGCTGAAACCATTTTCAAAGCGTTTGGCCGCGCTCTGCGCATGGCGCTGGAGCTGGACCCCCGTATGGAAGGCGTGATGCCCTCCACCAAAGGTTGCCTGTAAGCACAAAGGATAAATGAATGAGCAGTAAACTCTGTGCAGTGATCGATTACGGCATGGGCAACCTGCACTCCGCCCACGGCGCACTGCAAACGGTGGCGCCGGATACGAAGGTGGTGGTTACCAGCGATGCGGAAGTTATCCGCAAGGCTGACCACGTGGTATTGCCGGGTGTTGGTGCGATTCGAGACTGTATGGCGGAAATCCGCCGTCAGGAAATTGATCAGGTGGTGGCGGAAGTCCGCAAAACCAAACCGCTGCTGGGCATCTGTGTCGGCCTGCAGGCCATGATGGAGCGCAGCGAAGAAAACGGCGGCGTCGAATGCATGGGATTGTTTCCCGGCGAAGTGAAATTCTTCGGCAATGATCTGGTGGAGAGCGGCGAAAAGCTGAAAGTCCCGCATATGGGCTGGAACCGTGTTGAGCAGGTTGCGCACCCGTTGTGGGCCGGTATCGCCGATAACAGCCGCTTCTACTTTGTGCATTCCTACTACGTGCAGGCGAGCAACAGCGCGCAGGTGAAAGGCCGTGGCCATTACGGCGTCGACTTTGCTGCTGCGATGGGCGAAGACAATGTCTTTGCGGTGCAGTTTCACCCAGAAAAAAGTCACAACGCTGGTCTGGCGTTGCTGAAAAACTTCCTCGCCTGGGATGGTCAGGCCTGATTCCAAATTCAGAATGTAAGGTACAACAATGCTGGTAATTCCTGCGATTGATTTAAAAGATGGTCAGTGTGTGCGTTTGCGTCAGGGCCGTATGGAAGATTCCACCGTCTTTGGTGATGATCCGGTTTCGATGGCGAAGCGTTGGGTGGATGCCGGTTGTCGCCGTCTGCACCTGGTGGATCTGAACGGTGCGTTTGCCGGTACGCCGGTCAACGGTGAAGCCGTAACCGCAATCGCCAAAGCCTTTCCGGGCCTGCCGATTCAGATCGGTGGTGGTATCCGCACGCTGGAAACCATCGAGCATTACATCAAAGCCGGCGTCAGCTATGTGATTATCGGCACCAAGGCGGTTAAAGAACCAGAATTTGTTAAAGAAGCCTGTAAGGCATTCCCCGGCACGGTGATTGTCGGTCTGGATGCGCAGGATGGTTTTGTGGCGACCGATGGCTGGGCTGACGTCTCAGACGTCAAAGCGGTCGATCTGGCCAAGCAGTTCAAAAACGATGGTGTAACCTCCATCGTTTATACCGATATTGCCCGTGACGGCATGATGCAGGGCGTGAACGTGGAAGCCACACTGCAGCTGGCGGTTGAAGGCGGTATTCCGGTGATCGCCTCCGGTGGCGTCACCAATATCGAAGATATCCGTGCGCTGTCAAAAGTGGCAGGTCAGGGCATTCTCGGTGCTATTACCGGCCGTGCGATTTACGAAGGTACGCTGAACGTAGCTGAAGCCCAGCAGCTTGCTGACGAGTTAACAGGAGCCTGATATGGCGCTCGCCAAACGTATTATTCCTTGTCTGGATGTCGATAAAGGCCGCGTGGTTAAAGGCGTGAACTTTGTTGGTATCCGCGATGCCGGTGATCCGGTGGAAATCGCCAAGCGTTATAACGACCAGGGCGCCGACGAAATTACCTTCCTCGATATTACCGCCAGCCATGAAGGTCGTGATACCACGGTGCATATGGTGGAAGCCATTGCCGAGCAGGTATTTATACCGCTGACGGTGGGTGGTGGCATTCGTGAGCTGGACGATATTCGCCGCATGCTGAACGCTGGCGCCGACAAGGTGTCGATTAATTCGGCAGCGGTATATAACCCTGAGTTTGTTAAAGCAGCATCGGATAAATTCGGTGCGCAGTGTATTGTCGTTGCTATCGACGCCAAGCAGGTCGGTGATAATCACTGGGAAATCTTCACCCATGGCGGCCGTAAGCCGACCGGTATTAACGCGGTTGAATGGGCCGTAAAAATGGCGGAATTCGGTGCGGGTGAAATTCTGCTGACGTCTATGGATCGTGATGGTGTGAAATCGGGTTTCGATCTCGGTGTAACCCGTGCTATTGTTGATTCTGTTAATATACCGGTAATCGCTTCCGGTGGTGTGGGAAACCTTGACCACCTGGTAGACGGTGTAAAAATCGGTCATGCCGATGCGGTGCTGGCTGCCAGTATTTTCCACTTTGGTGAATACACGGTGCAGCAGGCCAAACAGCACATGGCTGCTGCAGGCATCGAAATGCGGCTTGATTAACATACTTTCTGCAAAAACAGGCTGATAATGCTGGCTTTGCTGAGAAGTGGAAAAGATCCGGAAAAGGCCGGATCTTTTTATTTCAGTTAATCTGTCAGATATAAGGAATGACAATGGGACTTAAGGAAAAAAAAGCGGCGCGTGACTTTGAACAGGATCGTCTGGACTCATTGAAGGCTCAGATCTTCGAAGCCGCTAAGTTCGAGTTTGAGATTGAAATTAAGTGGGACACCATTACCATTGATGGTTACTCACACCTGTATGAGCAAACCTGGCCCCTGATTTATTTTGAGCCAGTAATTATTGCACTTAAAGAATTATGCTCTGATGATTTTTGCCAGGAAGCCGTCCAGGCCGATCTGAAAAAAATGGTCATTGAGAATGATGGTGATATCCACAACTCCAGCAAATGTGCTTCGTACAGCGATGGTGTATTAACCATTAACCACTCGCCCATTATAAATGCAGAGAATCAGGTTCAGGATCGTGCGAAAACGATTAAAGAAGTTATTGAAAACGCACTCTGAGTAACCGCTCTCTTCTTATAATAAAAATAGATCGTATCTGATACGGTCTATTTTTTTATCCGCTTTCTGAAAGTACCTTGATAACGTCAGCCTCTGCAGGCGTAATAATTAGCCTTCCACCCAAAACTCCCGCCAGCACCTTCTGAACACTGTTTGTGCGTACTTTTGTCGGCTCAGCCCGTGGCTTAGGCAGTATTAACAGACACGCTGTATTTGTGTACTATCTGACCATTATTGTGGGGCAGGGATGCAGAATGAAATCGGGGAACAGGCGCAGGCGTGCGGGCCGGATATTACTCTGCTCATGCATGGGGATATCGGTCACATCCATGGCGGCCGAGTTTGATGCCTTTGAGTTCGAACCCGATATTCCGCAGGTCTTAACTCCGGTCCGTTTGCAGCAGCCGCTGGCTGAAGTGCCTGCGGCTGTTACCGTCATTACCGCCGAGCAGATCCGTCTCTGGGGCGCGGCCGATATTCCCTCTTTATTTCGTTTTGTCCCCGGACTGTTTGTCGCCCGCGAACTGGATTCCAATCGCGCCAGTGTGGTTTATCACTCGGGTGAGGTATCGCTGGCGCGGCGACTGGAAGTGCTGGTGGATGGTCGCTCGGTTTATAAAGCCTCGTTTGCTAATGTCGATTGGGATCAGCTCGGCATCGCTTTACAGGATATCGAGCGCATTGAAATCACCCGTGGTCCGAGTGCTGCCAGTTACGGCATGAACGCACTGCAGGGCGTGATCCATATTATTACCCGTCATCCGGCTGACAGCGCGCGGCTGCGTCTGAGTGGCAGTCTGGGGTCACAGCAGCGACCGCAGTTTTACGCCAGCATCAGTCATCAGGGCGTGCAGCAGCAGAATCGTCTCAGTTTGTTTGGTTGGCGGGAAGGTGAGAGTGGTGAATATCACGCCGATGGTGGTGATCAGGGTGGTTTTCCAGACCAGAATCAGGTGCGCGGTCTGAACTGGTCCGGAGCCTGGCAGGCGGATGTCGATAACGAACTGCGCTGGCAGTTGGGACGCCAGCAATTGCAGCGTGATTATCTGGCCGACAGTAATTTTCAAACCGACTCCCCACAGCAAACAGCAATATCTGATCTGGCCTGGTTGCGCTGGCGCAGTCAGCGTTCGGCGGATCATGAAGTTCAGCTGCAGGCCTATTGGCAGGCTGATAACAGTGAGGTGGATTATCATGCCTGTGCGCCGGCGATGGCCTTTGATGCACAGTTGAGTGATTTGTATCAGCAGCATCCGCAGTTAGCAGAAAAACTCGGTTATGGCCTGCTGCCACTGCAAAACCCCGCCCTGAGCGGCAGCGAACGCAGTGCGATTACTCAGCTGTATCAGGGGTTGGCTGTCGGGGCTTTCAGTGCAGTTCAATTACAGCAGGGGCTGGGGCTGGTAAATTCCATCAGCGCTGCGCAATACAGCGCTGCACAGCAGATTGTGCAGCGCGCCGTAATCGCCAATGCTCTGGAGCAGACGCTGTGCGGGCGCGGTGATCTGGATGTCTATGAGCAACGCTTTGATATCGAGCTGCAGGATACCCGCCGCTGGAGTGATCAATTGCGTTCGGTGCAGGGGATCGGCCTGCGTCGTGATCAGGCGAATTCGGCAACTTATCTGCGCGGCGATGTGCGCAGTGATCAGTGGCTGGCTTTTGTCAGTGGCGAATATCGCCCGGCGTCGCGCTGGCTGTTGTCGGCCGGGATGATGGCGCAATACCAAAGTGGGTTGGACGCAAACTATTCGCCGCGCGCCGCACTGAATTATCTGCCTGGCCCGGATCAGAGTATCCGTGTGCAGTATTCACGCAGCCGCCGCACGCCGGATATTGCAGAGCGTGACCTTGATGGGCGCGCAGTGTTGCGTGATGTTAACGATAATTATCTTGGCCTCGGTCAGGCCGGGTTGTTTATTAACGCCAATGCCGACGGCTGGCGCGATGGTCTGCGTGACGAGCGCATTCAGGCATGGGAATTAGGGTACTTTTTACATCTGCCACAAGCCGCGGTGCAGTTAGATATCAAAGTGTTCCGCGAGCAGCTGGATGATCTGATCGGCAGTACCGTGACACTGCGCAGCCAGTCATTGATGAATGAAGGTCAGATGACGCTGAAAGGCATCGAATCACAACTGCAGTGGCAGCCGCTGAATAACCAGCGCATCTGGCTGACTTTGTTGCGTCAGCAACGTGACAGCAATCGGGATGGCGAATTGGTATTAGGGGCCGAAAGTAGCGTGCGCCTGGTCTGGACCCGTAGCGGAGAACAGCAGGAACAAATGCTGGGTGCCTTCTGGGATGACAGTAGTCAGGACAAAAATCCGGGCTATGCGGCGCAGGGACGTTATCAGCAGCAGCGCCTGCTGGCCCGCTGGGGCTGGAAAACAAAACTCGGGGACTGGTTTGTCAGCAGCCAATACGATGCCCTGCCGCAACAGGTGTTGTATGAAATAACACCGCGCTGGCTGAATCGCTTAGGCTGGCAGGCAAGCTGGTAATTGTATTTCCGGCTTAGGGTACGTAATGACACGCATAAAAAAACGGCAGCCTGGGCTGCCGTTTTTTATTGCCTGAATCCGGGAGGATCAGGCAGGGCCGATCAGTACAGAACGCGGGCGCGGATTGTGCCTTCAACTTCTTTGATCTTTTCCAGAGCCAGTTCTGAGGCTGCAGCGGCAACGTCAATCACCACATAACCCACATCTTCAACCGTCTGCAGGTACTGACCTGAGATGTTGATACCGTTCTCGGCGAAAATGCTGTTGATTGCATTCATAACGCCAGGAACGTTCTGGTGGATGTGCAGAATACGGTGCACGTTTTTGTTGCTCGGCAGAGCCACTTCCGGGAAGTTAACAGAAGAGGTGGTGGTGCCGTTATCGCTGTACTGAGCCAGCTTCTCGCCCACTTCTTTACCGATGTTTTCCTGTGCTTCGAGGGTAGAACCACCCACGTGCGGTGTCAGAATCACGTTGTCGAATTCACGCAGCGGAGAAAGGAATTCTTCACCATTAGAGCGCGGCTCAACCGGGAATACGTCAATTGCAGCGCCAAGCAGTTTTTTGCTGCGGATGGCTTCGGCCAGAGCGTCGATATCAACCACAGTACCGCGCGAAGCGTTCAGCAGGATAGAACCTTGCTTCATCTGCGCGAACTGCTCAGGGCCCATCATCCATTTGGTGGCTGCGGTTTCCGGTACGTGCAGGGAAACAACGTCGGCCAGGTTCAGCAGTTCGTTCAGCGAGCCAACCTGCTTGGCGTTGCCCAGTGGCAGCTTGGTGACGACGTCGTAGAAGTACACGTCCATGCCCATGCTTTCAGCCATTACAGACAGCTGAGTACCGATGGAGCCGTAACCGATGATGCCCAGTTTTTTACCGCGGATTTCGTAAGAGTTATCGGCGGATTTGTTCCAGCCACCACGGTGACATTGTGCGTTACGCTCCGGAATACCACGCATCAGCATGATGATTTCGGCCAGTGACAGTTCAGCAACGGAACGGGTGTTGGAGTACGGCGCATTGAACACGGCAACACCACGCTTGGTGGCGGCTTTCAGGTCAACCTGGTTGGTACCAATGCAGAAGCAGCCAACGGCGATCAGTTTCTCAGCGGCTTCAAAGATTTCATCGGTCAACTGAGTACGGGAACGGATGCCGACAAAGTGTGCGTCTTTGATGCGGGCTTTCAGCTCGTCATCCGGCAGCGAAGTCTTCAGGTACTCGATGTTGGTGTAACCAGCGGCATTCAGGGTTTCGAGAGCTGACTGGTGCACGCCTTCCAACAAGAGAAATTTGATCTTGCTTTTATCGAGGGAGGTTTGAGCCATGATGGTACCTATATGCAGTATGTAGAACCGTTGCGGTGAATCCGGCCGGTGCTTGCACGGTACAGCACGGGTAACGACAGGCGCCGGACTCACTTCCGGAGCGAAAACCACTCCGAAAAATAAGGCGCGTATGCTAGCATACCCGGCCTGTTAACGTGAGCCTCAAACTCGCTTTTCATCGCGAAGAATACTCAATTTGAGGTGAATGACATTCATCTATGCGGAATCTCCCATGACTGCCCTGACTCAAGACGCCCTGATTGAACGGTTATCGGCCATTGTTGGTGCCGATAAAGTTCGTACCGATGCAGACTCTCTGGAAACCTTCGGTAAAGACTGGACCAAAATCTACGCGCCCAAGCCAACTGCGATCGTGTTCCCGAAAACCACCGAGCAGGTGCGCGATATCGTACTGCTGGCCAATGAGCATCAGCTGGCACTGGTGCCATCCGGTGGCCGTACCGGTCTGAGTGCCGGCGCGGTGGCAGCCAATGGCGAAATCGTTGTGGCCTTCGATTATATGAATCAGGTCAGCGACTTTAATGCCGTTGACCGTACCGTTAAATGCGGTGCCGGGGTGATTACCGAACAGCTGCAGAATTATGCCGAAGAGCAGGGCCTGTTTTATCCGGTGGATTTCGCCTCTGCAGGTTCCAGCCAGATTGGCGGTAATATCAGCACCAATGCTGGCGGTATTAAAGTCATCCGCTGGGGCATGACCCGTGACTGGGTGGCTGGTCTGACCGTAGTAACCGGTAAAGGTGAGATTCTGCGTCTGAATAAAGACCTGCTGAAAAACAACACCGGCTACGATATGCGTCAGCTGTTTATCGGCGGTGAAGGTACGCTTGGCTTTATTACCGAAGCCACCATGCGTCTGACCCGTACACCGAAAAACCTGACTGTACTGGTGCTGGCGATTCCTGAACTGGACGACGTGATGAAGGTGCTGAACCAGTTCCAGGGCAGCATGGATCTGACTGCATTTGAGTTCTTCTCCGATAAAGCCATGCGTAAAGTACTGGCGCGCGGCGATGTGCCTGCGCCGTTCGACAGCAGTGCCGATTTTTATGCGCTGATCGAATTTGAAGCCGTCACCGATGCCGATATGGATCTGTCCATGAGCCTGTTCGAGCAGTGTGTGGAAAACGGCTGGGTGGTTGATGGTGTGATCAGCCAGAGTGAAACCCAGGCGGCGAATCTGTGGCGTCTGCGTGAGGATATTTCTGAAACCATTTCCGAGTGGACGCCGTACAAGAACGACATTTCCGTGGTTGTTTCCAAAGTGCCGCCATTCCTGAACGATATTGATGAAATCGTGACCCGTGAATATCCGGATTTCGAGATCATCTGGTTCGGCCATATCGGTGATGGCAACCTGCACCTGAACATTCTTAAGCCGGATGCACTGGCGAAAGAAGAGTTCTTCGAGCGTTGTGCCAAGGTATCCAAATGGGTATTTGAAATCGTGCAGAAATACGACGGCTCGGTTTCCGCCGAACACGGCGTAGGCATGACCAAAAAGCCGTATCTGGAATATACCCGCTCAGCGGCTGAGCTGGCTTATATGAAAGCGGTGAAAGCGGTATTCGATCCGAATAACGTGATGAACCCGGGTAAGCTGGTGGATTTGTAAGCGCCGTTTTATCGTTTGAAATAAGCACAAAAAAGGCCGGTTGATCCGGCCTTTTTTATATCTGTACTCCAGCGTCTGTGCTCTCAGAACAGCTGTTCCGGCACCAGGTCTGTATTGCTGCTGCCATCGTTGTTGTCCGGCAAGGATAATTTAACCGGCTGGCTCGGTACATCTTCCTCTTTAAAATATTCAAAGATCGCATTGCTCTGGCCCGGTGCCGCGAGTAAGCCGGTTTCCGGATCAATGCGCACGCTGACAATCCCTTCAGGCTGCTCAAACGGTTGTTCTGGCACGCCATTTAATGCGCTGCCCATGTAATCGACCCACACAGGCAGGGCGGTGTTAGAACCAAACGCCCAGCGGCCGAGGGTGTTGGGCTGGTCAAAACCAATCCAGACGGTGGTCACCAGATCAGGACTGAAGCCAGAGAACCAGGCATCTTTCTGATCGTTGGTGGTGCCGGTTTTACCGGCCAGATCGTCACGGTTCAGTGCCAGGGCGCGTCTGCCGGTGCCGCGCCGGACGACATCTTTAAGCATGCTGATCATCAGGAAATGAGTGCGTTCATCCATTACACGCGGCGCAGCCGGAAGCTGTTCGGCTTCGGTTTGGGCTTGCAGCGGATTGCTCAGACCCAGTTGCTGCTGCAATTGCTGTTCAAGCAACTCGCTGGCGGCTTGCTGTTCCTGAGCAATACTGGACTGCTGTTTTTCGCATTCAAGACAAACGGTGCGAGGCTTGGCGGCAAAAAGAATGTTGCCACTGCTGTCTTCAATGCGGCTGATCAGATAAGGATCGACGGCAAAGCCCCCGTTGGCCAACACGCAATAGCCAGTGGCCAGCTCCATTGGTGTCACCGCTGATGCTCCCAGAGCCAGAGACAGGTCGGCATTCAGCTTGCTGCGCGGAAAGCCGAACGGTTCGATATAGTTAACCGCCTTGCTTGCGCCAACTTGTTTCAGAATACGGATGGATACCAGGTTCTGAGATTTGTACAGCGCTTCCCGCAGGCGGGTCGGGCCATAGAATTTGCCACTGTTATTCTGCGGCCGCCAGGTGTTCTCCAGGCTGGCGTCTTCGAAAACCACCGGTGCATCATTGATAATACTGGCTGGAGTGAAACCATTGGCCAGGGCTGCACTGTAAATAAAGGGCTTGAAGGCTGAGCCCGGTTGGCGATCGGCCTGGATTGCCCGGTTAAACTTATTACTGCCGAAAGAGAAGCCACCCACCAACGCTTGTATTGCGCCATCTTTCGGACGCAGGGAAACAATAGATCCTTCGACCTCCGGCATTTGCGCCAACAGCAGACCGTTGCTGGTTTCTTCTACCCAGATGCGCTGACCGATGCTGAGCAGGTCGGAGGGTTGCTTGGGTTCTGCACCAATAATGTTGACGTTGACATAGGGCTTGGCCCAGAGCATGCCGCTGAATGGCAACCAGCGCTCACTGTTATTCTGAAAAATCCAGGCGCCGGTGCTTTCAACGGTAAGGACAATGGCCGGAGCAATCAGACCCATGTCGTCCTGAGCGCGCAGAAGGTCATGCCACTGCTCCAGTGTTTGTGGCCAGTCGATGTCGTGCGCTTTGTCTGCTTTGCTGAGCCAGGGCTCCAGCTCAGGATTTTCAGCAACTTCCAGTGTGGTGACCGGAGCTATCGGTTTGGGCTGGCGATAGCCATGATCCCGGTCGTATTTCAGCAATCCGGCCTGCAGTGCTTTGTTGGCGGCGACCTGACGTGAAGAATCGATGGTTGTATAGACGTTATAACCCACGGTGTAGGCGTCATCGCCGTAGCGTTCAACCATGTCGCGGCGCACCATTTCGGCAATATAGGGGGCCAGCACTTCGGAGGTAGCGCCGTGGTAGCGCGCGGTGATCGGGGCGCGGGCAGCAATGTCGAATTCTTCGGCGCTGATCATTTCCAGTGTGCGCATGCGGGCGAGAACGTAGTTACGACGATCCAGGGCGCGACGGGGGTTGTTGACCGGGTTGGCGGCGGATGGTGCCTGTGGCAGGCCTGCGATCATGGCTAATTGCGCCAGATTCAGTTCCTTGATGGATTTGCCGTAGTAAACCTGCGCCGCAGCCTCAATGCCGTAGGCACGTTTGCCCAGATAAATCTTGTTAATGTAGAGCTCAAGAATCTCTTGCTTGCTCAGGCTTTGCTCAATCTTCAGGGCCAGCAGAATCTCGGTGAACTTCCGGGCAAAGGTTTTTTCTGCGCTCAGGTAGTAGTTTTTTGCCACCTGCATGGTGATGGTGCTGCCGCCGGATTTTTTCTTACCGGTACGGATCAGCTCAATAACGGCGCGGGCCAGGCCTTTCAGGTCGATGCCAAAATGTTCAAAGAATCCGTCATCTTCGGAGGCGAGCAGGGCATTGATGAACTCTGGTGGGGTTTCGGCATAGGTCAGCGGTGTGCGGCGCTTCTCGCCGAATTCGCTGATCAGCTTGCCGTCAGCGGAGTACACTCGCAGTGGCGTTTGCAGTTCGACGTTCTTAAGTTCCTCGGTATCCGGCAGTGTCGGAGAGAGATACAGATAGATCGCCATCATCAGAATGCCGGCGCCGGCAAAAATGGACATTACAAGCCAAAAAAACAATTGCAGGATCGGGTGTGACTTAGTCATAAAAAAAGATTGTCATCGCCTCGGGAAGCCAGTGGATATGCGGGTTTCGGCATTATAAGGGTTTTTTGTTCTTTTAATAGGAATGTGCTTATAATGACTCCGACTATATAGGATCTGAGTGAGCTTGTGCGTGCAAGTTCGCGAATTTGATGGGGATTTTGTCGTGCTGGCTAACTTGTTTAATAAGAAGAACAAGGCAATTCTTGGGGTGGACATCAGTTCTACTTCAGTGAAAGTCCTTGAGTTGAGTCGCAATAACGATCGCTATCAGGTTGAAGCTTATGCCGCTGAAGCCCTGCCAGCTAACGCTGTGGTTGAACAGAGCATCAGCAATGACGAGGCGGTTGGCGAGGCCATTCGACGGGCGTTAAGCCGTTCCCGCGCTGGTGCAAAGCGCGCCGCTATCGCGGTTGCCGGCTCTGCCGTGATTACCAAGACCGTGCAAATGAACGGCAAGCTGAAAGACGATGAGATGGATTTTCAGATCCGGGCCGAAGCTGATCAGTACATTCCTTATCCGTTAGAAGAAGTGGCGCTCGACTGGGAAGTGCAGGGGCCATCTGACGCAGGCAATGACATGGTGGATGTTTTGTTGGCCGCCTGTCGCTCTGAGACGGTTGAGCGCCGTAAAGACGCTGTGGAATACGCCAACCTTGAAGCTGCAGTCGTGGATGTTGAGGCCTTCTGCACCGAACGTGCTTTCTCTCTGCTGGCCGGACAACTCGATGGTGATGATGTTGAAACCGTCGCGATTCTGGATATCGGTGCAACCATGACCACTCTCAGCGTGCTGCATGAAGGCAAATCGATTTATACCCGTGAGCAGCTGTTCGGTGGTAAGCAGTTGAGCGAAGATATTATGCGTCGTTACGGTCTCAGTGAAGAGGAAGCGACCCGCGCCAAGCTGGAAGGTGGCTTGCCGGATGATTATGAGAGTGAAGTGCTGGAACCTTTCCGCCGTGCCGTGGTGCAGCAGGTAAGCCGGTCGCTGCAGTTCTTTTATTCATCCAGTCAGTTTAATGATGTGGACTACATCATCCTTGCTGGCGGAACTTCATCCATCCCGCATTTGGCCGACCAGGTTCAGGATGCTATGGGAATCGCCACTGTGATTGCCAATCCCTTTGTGAATATGACGTTATCGCAGAAGGTGAACGCCAATCTGCTCAATGGCGACGCACCTTCATTAATGATTGCGTGCGGGCTGGCGATGAGGAGTTTCGATTAATGGCCAATATTAACCTGTTGCCGTGGCGCCAGGCGCTGCGGAAAGAAAAGCAGAATGAATTTTATGGGGTTATCGCTGCTGTGGTACTCGCAGCTGGAGCCATTGTTTATTTTGTTAATGGTTTCTATGAGGACGCGCAGCAGAATCAGAACCGGCGTAACAGCTTTATTCTGAATGAAACGAAAGTTCTTGATGCAAAAATTGAGGAAATTCGTGAGTTGCGCGATACCCGAAAAAAGCTGATTGAGCGTATGGAGTTGATTCAGGCATTACAGGGTAACCGGCCGATTATTGTCCGCGTGTTTGACGAGATGGCTCGCTCCGTGCCGGAAGATCTGTATTTTTCTTCTGTCAATATCAAGGGATTGGACGTAACGATCAAAGGCGTGGCGAAATCTAACAATCGAGTGGCGGCGCTGATGCGGAATTTCGACCAATCTGAATGGTTTGCAGATCCAGCGCTAATTCGTGTTCAGTCCAAGTCGGAAGGGGTGAATGAGTTTGAAGTCACTATGAAGCGTGTTCAGCCGAAAGCGGCGGAGGAGTGACTGTATGGCTGATCTGAAAAAAATCGACATGAAGGCCATGATGGCAAAAGTCAATGAGTTTCAGCTTGATGACCTGAATAATATCGACTGGGAGAATATGGGTTCGTGGCCATTTCCCGGCAAGGTGATTTTCTGTGTGCTGATATTCATTGCGGTACTGGTAGGCGGATATTTTGGCCTTATTGAAACCAATCAGGATCTCCTTAATCGTAATATTCAGAAAGAAAGCACACTGAAAAAAGATTTCGAAAATAAAGCGTTTCGTGTTGCGAATCTGGCAGCTTATAAAGCGCAAATGGTTGAGATGGAAGAAAGCTTCGGTTCTCTGTTGAAACAGCTTCCCCGGGATACTGAAGTTCCTGGTTTAATTGACGATATCAGCTCGGCAGCACTCGGTGCGGGTCTTAAATTGAACGCTATTGATCCGCAGAAGATGACCAAGACTGAGTTCTACAATGAATTGCCAATTGATATTGAAGTTGTTGGCGGTTATCACGAAATGGGTGCGTTCGTGTCTTCTGTGGCTTCATTACCCCGTATTGTGACCTTGCATGATTTTTCGATTGAGAAGTCAGGTAATGATGGCGCATTAAAAATGAAGATACAGGCCAAAACGTATCAGTACAGCGGCGATGAGGAGGTTAAGTAATATGAAAAAATGCATCCTGCCTCTTACGCTTGCATGTGCCTCCATGTTATTGGTGGCATGCTCTGGCCCTGCTGATACTTCTGATTTAAAGGGATTCGTTGACGATACTTTAAATAAACCCCGTGGTCGGGTTGAGCCCATACCTGTGTTTAAGCCCTATGAATTTTTCAGTTATAGCGCGGCCGGTTTGCGCTCTCCGTTTGAGTTGCCGGTTATTGCCGATACGGAGATTAACGTACAGCCGGGCAGTAATATCCGTCCCGACCTTGAACGTCCGAAAGAACATCTTGAACAGTATTCGCTCGGTACTTTGTCGATGGTAGGGACGCTTGCGCGTGACGATGGCGTACTCTGGGCTCTGATTAAAGATGGTGACAGTAGTGTTGTGCGCGTGAAAGAAGGCAATTATATGGGCCAGAATCATGGCCGTATCCTGTCTATTTCTGAGTACAGAATAAATCTAATTGAAATTGTACCTAATGGTATCGGTGGCTGGATTGAGCGGCCGAGAACCTTGGCTCTTGAAGGACTGGGTGGAGAGTAATTTTATGAATACGGTGAAGGGCTTTCACACAATAATGAAGACGCTACCAGTCCTGATGCTGGCTCTTGTAGCCTCAGTCGCTTCTGCTGCGACACTGAATGATCTGCGCTTTTCATCCCTGCCTGGGGATGTTACTGAAATCCGTATGGAGTTTGATGGTACACCTCCGCAGGTGAGTGGCTACACCATTGAGCAGCCGGCACGGATCGCGCTTGATTTGCCAGGTGTCGTCAGTAATCTGAAAACAAAGCGCCACCAGATTGGTTCTGGTAACGCGCGCAGTGCAACGCTGGTCTCGACCAAAGACCGTGCCCGCCTGGTGATTAATCTGACCCGTCTGACGGGCTATACCACCAAGGTTGAAGGCAACACCCTGTTGTTGCGTATCGGTCAGTCGGAAGGAGAAAAGGTATTTGCTGCTGACGTTAAAGAAGGTTCTTCGTCTGGCATGCTCAACAATGATCTGAAAGTAGTGAATGTTGATTTCCGCCGTGGAGACCTGGGCGAAGGGCAGGTTCAGATTATGCTGAATGATGCCCGCGCATCGGCCAATATTCGTCGTGAAGGCAATAAAATCATCGCCGATCTTAAAGGCGTGCGCTTACCTGAGGCTCTCAGCCGCCGTCTGGATGTCTCCGATTTTGCGACGCCAGTGCGCTATATCGATACCAAGCGTGAAGATAACTCTACCCGTATTGTGATTGAACCTACGGGCGATGATTTCGACTATCTGGCTTATCAGACAGACAAGCTGCTTTCTATTAATGTATCTGTAGTGCCGGAAGAGCAGAAAGAAGAACGTAAGAAGCAATTCCCGTTTACTGGCGAAAAATTGTCGCTTAATTTCCAGAATATTGAAGTGCGTGCTGTGCTGCAGTTGATTGCTGATTTTACCGGCTTAAACCTGGTGGCATCGGATACTGTTCAGGGCAGCATTACGCTGCGTCTGCAGAACGTTCCCTGGGATCAGGCACTGGATCTGGTACTGAAGACCAAAGGCCTGGGCAAACGTCAGATGGGTTCTGTACTGTTGATTGCTCCTGCCGAAGAAATTGCCGCGCGTGAAAAAATCGAGCTGGAAGCCGTTAAGCAGGTTGAAGAGCTGGCTCCTCTGGTTACAGAGTACATGCAGCTGAAATACGCCAAAGCCAGTGAATTGGCAAAGCTGCTGACTTCTGAACAGGGGTTGTTATCTGAGCGTGGTTCCGCGGTTGTTGATGAGCGTACCAATACTCTGCTGATGAAAGACACAGCGGGTAACCTGGAAAAAGTACGTGAAGCCCTGAATATGCTGGATGTGCCCGTTCGTCAGGTTCTGATTGAAGCACGTATCGTCGTTGCCACGACCAGTGTCGGCGAGGAGATGGGGGTTAAGTGGGGTGGTGCCGGCTTTAAAAATAATGGCAGCAACTGGACAACGGTTGGTGGCAGTCAGCAGACCCTGACCGAAGGCAATCAGATTTTATTCAACCGCGCTACAGGTGCAGCAGCTACCAGCGATGGAATTGATCTTACCGGTGCTAATGTTGTTAATTTTGGTGTTACCAATGCTGCTGCAACGACGTTTGCGGTGGGTTATCAGACTGCAGATTACTTGTTGGATCTGGAGTTGGCAGCAATTGAAACCGATGGTCGTGCCGAAATTGTTTCGCAACCACGGGTTATTACTGCCGATGGTCAGACCGCTTCAATCGAGTCCGGTACTGAAATTCCATACCAACAGGCCAGCTCCAGTGGTGCAACTAACGTTGCCTTTAAATCTGCAGTTTTACGTCTGGAAGTAACTCCGCAGATTACACCGGATGACCGCATCATTATGGATCTGGTGATCAATCAGGATTCTGTTGGCGAACTGACCTCGGCAGGCCCAAGCATCAATACCAACGCGGTAGAAACTCAGGTCTTGGTTGATAACGGTGAGACGGTGGTACTGGGTGGTATTTTCCGTTCTGAAGAAATCACCTCGATCAGCAAGACACCGTTCTTTGGTGATTTGCCATTAATCGGTGCGTTATTCCGTTATACCAACCACTCTGATGATAAGAGTGAATTGCTGGTGTTTATTACGCCGCGACTGGTTAAGGATTCGCTCAGCAACCGTTAATGCCATGAAGCGATCACAATCTGTCTTTCTTATAGGGCCAATGGGTGCTGGTAAAAGCACCATTGGCCGCTTGCTTTCCGCCGAGCTCAAAGTGGAGTTTTTCGATTCTGATAAAGTCATCGAAGAGCGTTGCGGTGCCAATATTCCCTGGATTTTTGATATGGAAGGCGAGTCCGGCTTTCGTGAGCGCGAAGAGCAGGCTATTGATGAGCTGACGCAAATGAGCTCCATCGTCCTGGCGACAGGTGGTGGTGTCGTAATGCGCGAAGCCAATCGTCGTCATTTAAGTGCGCGTGGTACGGTCGTCTATCTTTGCACCTCTGTAGAGCAGCAGCTGGCGCGTACGGCTAAAGATAAAAACCGTCCGCTGCTGCAGGCAGAAAATCCCGAGCGCATATTGCGTGACCTGTTCAGTGCCCGCGATCCGCTGTATCGTGAGATCGCAGACATTATCATCGAAACCGACCAGCGCAATCCGCGCTGGGTCGTGCAGGAACTTAAAAGGCTTATAAAAGGCTGATACACATGAATACCCTGACCGTCGATCTGGGCGACCGCAGTTACCCGATTTTTATTGGTGCCGGGTTGCTTGGCAATTCTGCTTTATTCACTCCCTATATAAAAGGCCGTCAGGTACTCATTGTTACCAATGAAACCGTAGCACCTTTGTACCTGCAGCAGGTAAAAGAAGCGCTGGCAGGCTATCAGGTCGATGAAGTTATTCTGCCTGATGGTGAAGCCTACAAAGACCTGACCACCCTGAACCTTATTTATGACGCCCTCTTGCAGAAGCAACATAACCGCACGACAACGCTGTTGGCGCTTGGTGGCGGTGTTGTGGGGGATATGTGTGGCTACGCGGCCGCATCTTATCAGCGCGGAGTGAACTTTATTCAGGTACCGACCACGTTACTGTCGCAGGTCGATTCCTCTGTCGGCGGAAAAACCGGCGTGAATCATCCGCTGGGCAAAAACATGATTGGCGCGTTTCATCAGCCTCAGTGTGTGATAGCCGATACAGGTACACTGAATACGTTGCCTGAGCGCGAGTTATCGGCTGGTCTGGCTGAAGTGATTAAATATGGTCTTATCTGTGATCCGGCGTTTTATCAGTGGATCAAAGAAAACATTGTGGCCTTGATGGCGCGTGAGCCAAAAGCTCTGGCTTATGCCATTGAACGTTCCTGTCAGGATAAGGCCGAAGTGGTCGCCCAGGATGAAACGGAATCCGGCATCCGCGCCATTCTGAATCTGGGCCATACCTTCGGTCATGCAATTGAAGCTCATCAGGGCTATGGCCAGTGGTTGCATGGCGAGGCGGTTGGTACTGGTATGCTGATGGCGGCCGATCTTGGCTGGCGCATGGGGCGTGTCAGCAGCGAAGAGCTGCGCGAGCTGCGCTCCCTGTTACAGGCGTCTGGTTTGCCGGTTGTTGGGCCATTGAATATGTCGGCGGATGATTACCTGTCGCGCATGCAGGTCGATAAAAAAGTATTGGATGGACGCATCCGTCTGGTGCTGTTACAGCGTATAGGTGAAGCCTACATGACGTCGGAAGTTCCGAAAGACTTGTTGACGGAAACCCTGTTGGCAGGGGATAAACTGGGCACGGCTTGAGCACTCTTGAGTCACTAAAGGAGGCAATTATGGAAACCGATTTTAATCTGGATCTGGAAACGCATCACTACAGCAGCTCAGAAGATCCGGTGCATGGATACCATTTGCCTCTGCCTCAGTTGCTGATCGGGCAACGTAAACATCTCGAATTACTGGCGCATCTGGCGTCTTACAGTGAACTTCTGGTCGCAGTTACCGGACCTTCAGGCAGTGGTAAAACCGTATTGGCACAAGCCTTGGCGGCGCAGCGTGAAGATCCGGAAGAAAGCCTGTTTATAACCGCCGATCTGATGCTTGGAATGCCCGCCATTCTCAATCAGATTGCCCGCTGCTGGGATATGCCTCAGCTGTCAGATGACATCGTACATGCCCGTGAAGCAATCAAAGACATTGCCCTGTTGCGTTATAACGATGGTTTAAGTCTGCTGGTGATTATTGATCAGGCCGACCAGCTGGATGCCGATACCCTGAATGACATTGCGCACTTTGCTCTGCTGGCTCCTCAGGCGATTTCTTTTGCTTTATTTGGCCAGCCAGGCTTTGAGCTGGCGTTTCGCGAAAGCCCGGCACAGGCCCCTGTGCATGTGCTGAACCTTGAGCCTTTGTCGCTGGATGATGCTGCTCTGCTGATTCAGCAGGTGTTCAGTCCGGGTCAGCCCTTGGCGTTGACTCAGGATGAGTTGCTGTTTATCTGGCAGCAATCTGCAGGCTGGCCGCAAGCATTGTTACATCATGCCGAAGATTATCTGCTGTCGCCCGGTGCGGCAGACGCTGAGGCGATAACGCCGGCCGCTGCGCAACCGAACCGTTTTCCTCTGCTGCATATGCTGGCTATTGCCGGCGTCGCGGCGGCATTGGTCGTTTCTTTCTTATACCGTGCTGGTGATGACCCGGCTCAGGTCGCTTCTCTGGAGCAAAGGCTGGAGATTGCACAACAGGGCCGTGCACAGGACGAAGATGCCAGCACGCCTGTCGATGGGTCTTTGTCACCTTTCGCCGCTGATGATGCGATTGAGACGACGGAGATTGCTCCGCCAGTGGTTAAGACCGATGTAACCAGCGACGCGCCGGATTACAATTACGCGGTAGCAGAGACTGAATCCGCGGTTCAGGTCAATGAACCCGCGGCAGCGCAAGCTAAGCCCGGCATTGCTGACGTTACGGCGCCTTCTTCGGTGCCGGAAAAAGCCGCCGCCGCTCCGGCCCGGTCTGCGGTGAGCGAGGTGGCTGCACCACGCATACAGCCAAACACGCCGTCGCGCAGTGCCGATGAGCGCGCTTTGCTGGCGGTGAAGAGCGGTTTTGTGGTGCAGTTGTTTGGTACGTATCAGGTCGACAATGCCTCCGCATTTCGCCAGCAGTGGCAGTCTCAGGTCGCCGGGTCGCTGTACCAGTATCGCACCGAACATAATGATCGCCCGTGGTTTGTCGTTGTGGCAGGCGTCTATGGCAACCGCGATGAGGCCAAGGCCGCGGTTAATGCCCTGCCGCGGGAGCTGCGTACGCAGTCTCCCTGGATTCGCGACGTATCTGCGGTGCAAAATATACTGCGCTGATCCCGTTCTTCCGGCCGCTAATCTCCTGCATTGACGGCCTTCCGTTACCGCCTTACAACAATACGCAAAAACGCTCATGTTTGTGACAGGGGCCTCAGATGTGTAGAATGAGCGTCCTTTTGTCTAGATGCTGCTTAAATTTTGAGCATTAGGCCGTTGTAAGCCCTTGATTTTTCAATTGTTTTTACTAATGAGAGCTGTTCTATGAGAACTGGTCTGTATACTCCAGGCGACTTTAAGGACAACTGTGGATTCGGTTTGTTAGCCCATCTGGAAGGGCAGCCGAGTCACAAGCTGTTAACAACAGCAATCGAATCCTTAACCTGCATGACACACCGTGGCGGTATTGCCGCGGATGGCAAAACCGGTGACGGATGCGGTCTGTTGATCCAAAAGCCGGATTCTTTCCTGCGCGCAGTTTCTGCACAAGCGGGTATTGAATTACCGGCGCAGTACGCTGTTGGTATGCTGTTTATGGATCTTGATGATGCCATTTTCAGCAAGCAGAAAACCGCCGTTGAGCACGCTCTCAGCAGTCAGGGTTTGTCTGTATTGGGCTGGCGCACCGTGCCAACCAATAACGACTGCCTGGGACCGATGGCGATCGACTGTCTGCCTCGTTTTGAGCAGGTATTTATTGCTGCCGATTCTGAGCTGGATGAAACCGCTTTCGCCGTTAAGCTGTTCTACGCGCGTCGTTTCGCCGAGAAAGCACTGAGCGAATACCCGGATTTCTACATCGCCAGTCTGTCAGACCGGGTGCTGTCCTATAAAGGTCTGACCATGCCGGTTGACCTGCCGAATTTCTTCCTTGATCTCGGTGATGAACGCATGGAAACCGCTATCTGCGTATTCCATCAGCGTTTTTCTACCAACACCATGCCGCGCTGGCAGCTGGCTCAGCCATTCCGCATGCTGGCCCACAACGGTGAGATCAACACCATTCAGGGTAACCGTAGCTGGGCAAACGCCCGTACCGGTAAGTACCAGAGCGATCTGCTGCCTAACCTGAGTGATCTGGCCCCTATTGTTAACACCACCGGTTCCGACTCATCCTCCATGGATAACATGCTGGAGTTGCTGGTGACCGGGGGGATGAACCTGTTCCGTGCTATCCGCATGATGATTCCGCCAGCCTGGCAGAACGTCGAAACCATGGATGCCGATCTGCGTTCTTTCTACGAATACAACTCCATGCACATGGAGCCGTGGGACGGCCCGGCCGGTCTGGTTATCACCGATGGCCGTTATGCCGTTTGTGGTCTCGACCGCAACGGTTTGCGTCCTTCACGCTGGGTCATCACCAAAGACAACTTCATCACCGTTGCGTCTGAAGTCGGCGTCTATGGCTACAAGCCCGAAGACGTGGTTGCCAAAGGCCGTGTTGGGCCGGGTGAAATCCTCGCGATTGATACCAAAGAAGGCAAGTTACTTAATGCCGCAGACATCGACAATGCGCTGAAGTCTGAGTTCCCGTACAAAAAATGGCTGAAAGAAAATGCCATCCGTATGGAAAGCCAGCTGTTGCTGCAAAAAGTGGACGATGCTGAAGCGCTGTCCGGCGATCTGCTCAATACCCATCAGAAGCTGCAATTGGTCACCAACGAAGAACGTGATCAGGTACTGCGTCCGATGGGCGAAGAAGGCCAGGAAGCCACCGGCTCTATGGGCGATGATACGCCGATGGCGGTGCTGTCTCAGCGCGTTCGCCATCTGGCTGATTACTTCCGCCAGCAGTTTGCGCAGGTTACCAACCCGCCGATCGATCCGCTGCGTGAAGCCATCGTGATGTCGCTGGAAACCTGCATCGGTGCCGAGAAAAACGTTTTCGAAACCGGCGCTGATCATGCCAACCGCATCATCCTGACGTCTCCGGTACTGTCGCCGCTGAAATTCCACGGTCTGAAAACCACGGGGCTGGACGCGTTTGCTCATACCACCTTGTCGCTGGCGTTTGATCCTGCGGTGGGTCTGCAACAAGCCATTATCAATCTGGCTGATCGGGCTGAACAGGCACTGCGTGACGGCAACGTTATGCTTATCCTGTCGGATCGCGATGTCCATGACAGTCAGTGGGTGATTCCTGCGGTTATGGCAACCGGCGCGGTGCATCATCGTCTGGTTAAGCAGGGTCTGCGTACCAACGGTAATATCATCGTTGAAACCGGTTCTGCCCGTGACGCTCACCAGTTTGCCGTGTTGCTGGGCTTCGGTGCGACCGCTGTTTACCCATGGCTGGCGTACGATGTGCTGACCGACCTGCACCGCACCAACGAATTGTTGGGCGATCCGCTGAAATCACAGCAGAACTTCCGCAAAGCTATCCGTAAGGGCCTGCTGAAAGTGATGTCCAAAATGGGTATCTCGACGGTGGCTTCTTACCGTGGTTCGCAGCTGTTTGAAGCTGTGGGTCTGAGCAGAGAAGTTGTGGATCTGTGCTTCTGTGGTGTGACCAGCCGTATTCAGGGCGCGACCTTTGCCGATTTCGAAGAAGATCTCGAACTTATCCGTAAGAATGCCTGGAAGAACCGTAAGAAAATCGACCAGGGCGGCCTGATCAAATACGTTCACGGCGGCGAATATCATGCTTATAACCCGGATGTTGTGAAAAACATTCAGGAAGCCGTGCAGACCAACAGTCAGGCTGCCTATGATCGTTTCGCCGATCTGGTGAACAAGCGTCCGGTGGCGACGATCCGTGACCTGCTGAGCCTGCGTAAAGACATCACGCCGATTGATATCAGCGAAGTGGAGCCGGCTGAAAAGCTGTTCCCGCGTTTTGATACTGCTGCGATGTCTCTGGGAGCGTTGTCTCCAGAAGCACACGAAGCACTGGCTGAAGCCATGAACGAACTGGGTGGTCGTTCCAACTCCGGTGAGGGCGGTGAAGATCCGGCCCGTTACGGCACCAACAAAAACTCCAAGATCAAGCAGATTGCTTCCGGTCGTTTTGGTGTAACCCCGGCTTATCTGGCCAGTGCTGATGTGCTGCAGATTAAAGTCGCTCAGGGTGCCAAGCCGGGCGAAGGTGGTCAGCTGCCGGGTGGTAAGGTTAACGATCTGATCGCGACCCTGCGCTATTCAGTACCCGGGGTAACCCTGATTTCGCCACCGCCGCACCACGATATCTACTCGATCGAAGATCTTGCACAGCTGATCTTCGACCTGAAGCAGGTGAACCCATCTGCGCTGGTATCGGTGAAGCTGGTGTCTGAACCGGGCGTCGGCACCATTGCGGCCGGTGTTGCCAAGGCGTATGCCGATCTGATTACCATTTCTGGTTATGACGGTGGTACTGCGGCATCACCGATCACGTCGATTAAATACGCCGGTTCGCCATGGGAACTCGGCCTGTCCGAGGCTCATCAGGCACTGCGTTCTAACGATCTGCGTGGCAAAGTCCGTGTACAGACGGATGGTGGTCTGAAGTCTGGTCTGGACGTGGTGAAAGCAGCCATTCTGGGTGCGGAATCCTTCGGCTTTGGTACGCTGCCGATGGTGGCAGTGGGTTGTAAATACCTGCGTATCTGTCACCTGAACAACTGTGCGACCGGTGTTGCTACTCAGAATGATGGTCTGCGTGAAGCGCACTACATCGGCACCGCCGACATGGTGAAAAACTACTTCCGCTTCCTCGCTGAAGAAGTACGTGGCTGGATGGCTCAGCTGGGTGTGCGCAGCATGGAAGAGCTGGTTGGCCGTACCGACCTGCTGGATATGCTTGAAGGCCTGACCAGTAAGCAGCGTAATCTGGATCTGATGCCATTACTGGCTAACGACCATATTCCTGCCGATAAGCCACATACCGTTAAGGTTGAGCGCAACACTCCATACGATGAAGGCCTGCTGGCTGAACGCATGGTCACGGATGTGCTGCCAGCGATTGAAAACAAAGCTGGCGGTGAATTTAACTTCCGTATCACCAACTGTGACCGTTCCATCGGCGCGCGTCTGTCCGGTGAAATTGCCAAGCGTTATGGCAACCAGGGCATGGCTGACAAGCCAGTACGCATGAACCTGACCGGTGTTGCCGGCCAGTCATTCGGTGTATGGAACGCTGGTGGTCTGGAAATGGTACTGGAAGGTGATGCTAACGATTACGTGGGTAAAGGTATGACCGGCGGTAAGCTGGTGATCTTCCCGCCGAAAGGATCGGCCTTCAGCTCGAATGACACCTCCATCGTTGGTAACACCTGTCTGTACGGTGCGACTGGCGGTAAATTGCTGGCGGCCGGCCGTGCCGGTGAGCGTTTCGGTGTGCGTAACTCCGGTGCGCATGCGGTTGTGGAAGGTGCAGGCGATCACTGCTGTGAGTATATGACAGGCGGTATGGTCTGTGTTCTGGGTGCAACCGGCTATAACTTCGGTGCAGGTATGACCGGTGGTTTCGCTTATGTACTCGACCTCGATAACAGCTTTGTCGACAAGTACAACCACGAGCTGGTGGATATCCACCGTATCTCCAACGAACTGACCGAAGCGCACCGCAGTCATCTGCGCAGTGTTCTGCGTGAATTCGTGGGCGAGACCGGCAGTGCCTGGGGTCAGACCATTCTGGATGACTTCGATGGCTTCATCGGCAAGTTCTGGCTGGTGAAACCGAAAGCCGCCGACTTACAACAATTGCTGAATAACACCCGTGCTCGTCCTGAGTAATCGGTACAGGACGAGAGAGAGAGGTTCGAGATGGCGCAACGTCTGAACAATAATTTCCAGTTTGTCGAAGTGGGTCGTCAGGATCCGGCGAAAAAATCCATCAATCTGCGCAAAGCGCAGTTTGTGGAGATTTACGAGCCCTTCAAGCAGGAACAGGTTAACGACCAGTCACACCGTTGTCTGGCGTGTGGCAATCCATACTGTGAATGGAAATGCCCGGTACACAACTACATTCCGAACTGGCTGAAGCTGGCCAGTGAAGGCAACATTCTGGAAGCGGTTGAGCTGAGTCATGAGACCAATACCCTGCCGGAAGTCTGTGGCCGCGTGTGTCCGCAGGACCGTCTGTGTGAAGGGGCCTGTACCCTGAACGACGGCTTTGGCGCAGTGACCATTGGTAATGTTGAGAAGTACATTACCGATACCGCCTTCGCTATGGGCTGGAAGCCGGATATGTCGAAAGTGGTGCCAACCGGTAAGCGCGTTGCCATCATCGGTGCCGGCCCTGCAGGTCTGGGTGCGGCCGATGTGTTGGTGCGTAACGGTGTTACTCCGGTTGTGTTCGATAAGTACCCGGAAATCGGCGGTCTGCTGACCTTCGGTATTCCTGAGTTCAAACTGGAAAAGAGCGTGATGGTTAACCGCCGTAACGTCTTTGAAGGTATGGGTGTGGAATTCCGCCTGAACACTGAAGTGGGTAAAGATATCGATTTCCAGAGCATTGTTGATGAATTCGACGCCGTGTTCCTGGGAATGGGCACCTACAACTACATGAAGGGCGGCTTCCCGGGCGAAGATCTGCCAGGCGTTCATGACGCGCTGGACTTCCTCATCTCCAACGTTAACCGTAACCTTGGCTTCGAAAAAGACGCCGCGGACTTTGTCAGTGTTAAAGGCAAAAAAGTGGTGGTTCTGGGTGGTGGTGACACGGCGATGGACTGTAACCGCACGTCTATCCGTCAGGGCGCAGCCAAAGTGACCTGTGCTTACCGTCGTGATGAAGACAACATGCCGGGTTCCAAGCGCGAAGTTGTGAATGCGCGTGAAGAAGGCGTTAATTTCCTGTTCAACCGTCAGCCTGTTGCCATTGTGGGTGAAAACAAGGTTGAAGGTGTGAAGGTTGTGACCACCAAAATGGGTGAGCCGGATGAAAACGGCCGTCGTCGTCCTGAGGTAATTGAAGGTTCTGAAGAGATCCTGCCAGCGGATGCGGTTTTGGTAGCCTTCGGCTTCCGTCCTAGCCCGGCGCCCTGGTTTAAGGATTTTGGTATTGAACTGAACAGCTGGGACGGTGTGGTTGCACCGGAAGAGCAGGAGTTCAAGTTCCAGACTTCTAACCCGAAAGTGTTTGCCGGTGGCGATATGGTGCGTGGTTCTGATCTGGTGGTTACTGCCATCTGGGAAGGCCGTAACGCAGCCGAGGGTATTCTCGACTACCTCGACGTATAAGCCATTTTCTGCCGCAATTGGGCAGAATGTGACAGACGGCATAAAACGCGGCTTACCCGGTGGGTAGCCGCGTTTTTGTTTATGGCCTCTTTAACTGCTCCAATGCTATCCTAGCCAGCAATAAGAATACTGTTGGGACAATTTCAAATGGAGCGCGCGCGCATGTTTAAGCCCACTGCATTAACCACTTTTCTGCTGACCTTGCTGCTAACCGCCTGTGGCGGCGATGGTGGTGGCTCGGTGGTCGGCGGAACCAATACGGATTCCGGTAGTGATGGTACAACCGATACCGTTGATAACGGCGATGGCACTACCAGCGATGTAACAACCGGCACCAATATTACCAATCCACGCTTAGGTAATGGTACGGGTACAAGCTTTGCTCTTGGTGTTTTGGATATCAGCGACACAACGCTGAGCGCCGGTGGTACAACCAATATTTCTGCAACCATCGTTGATGCTGACCGCAGTAATGCCAAAATTGTTTCTCAGCAGTATGGGGTTGAGTTCTCTTCAACCTGCTCCGAAGCCGACCCGGCCAAAGCGTCTTTTAGTCGTGATGAAAGCATTACTTCCAGTGGTGAAGTATCGGTTACTTACGAAGCAAAGGGGTGTTCAGGCACTGATATTGTCTCGTTTAAGCTTTATGCATCTACGGATGGTACCGTTGATAAGACGAAGGTGTTGCACAGTGCTACCGGTACCATTACCGTTCAGGCTCCGGAAGTTGGCGCGATCACTTATGTAGAAACTTCCGCACCAGCGATTTCTATTTCGACAATCGGTGATCCGGTTCTGCCTAAACTTTCTTCGGTTACTTTCCGTGTTCTTGACCGCACCAACAACCCTATTGGTGGTAAAGAAGTTTCTTTCACCCTGACAAACACAACTGGTGGTGTGAACCTGGCTTTGAACTCCGGGATTACTGATGAGAATGGTGATGTAAAAGCGATTGTACGCTCAGGTACGACCCATACAGTGACTTCAGTCCGGGCGACAACGCTGGCGAACGATGGCGTAACCAGCATCATTACCAGCTCGCAGCCGATTTCAGTGACAACCGGTATTGCTGATCAGGACAGTTTTGCCATTGCTGCCGATATTCTTAACCCTGGTGCCTTTAATGTATCCGGCGTTGAGGTGAATGTGACCGCTTATGCGGCAGATCAGTTTCAGAACCCGGTTGCTGACGGCACCATTGTTAACTTTACGGCCGAGAGCGGAATTATTGGTTCCAGCTGTACAACGACAGCTGGTACCTGCTCGGTAAAATGGTCCAGCTCTGGCGTGCGCCCGGGTCAACATGATGCCGCCTTACAGCGTGTCAACGAGACGGACCAGCAGTTGAGTACGACCGTATTCGGTATGACCACCATCCTGGCTTATACACAAGGCGAAAGTGGTTTTACAGACAGTAACAACAACGGTTTGTTTGATGCGGATGAGCCTTTTGTTACCTTCCCGGAAGCCTTTCGGGATGATAACTTTAACAGCGTTGTTGATATGGGAACGAATACCCGCCCTGTAGAATTCTTCTCTGATTTCAATAACAACAGTACATACGATGCAGCCCCTACGACCTATCAGGGTGTAATGTGTACTGATGCAGCCAAGGGTGTTGGCCATTGCGGTAGTCTGATGAATGTCCGCAGCAGTTTACGATTAATGCAGTCGCTTGCTGATTCTGTTCGCATTCGTTACTTCAATGCTACTGGTCCAAATACTTATACCGAAGTCGTTGGCGGCCCGGCATTAGCGGCGAGTGGAACGTTTTATGTCGTGTTGCAGGATGGCAATGGCAACATTCCGGCCAATGGTGCAACTCTGGCGGTATCCGGCGACGGTTATAAGATTTTCTCCGATGCCGGACCGGTTCGTAATTCCATTGGTGAGCTGGACCTGACAGGGGCGCAGGGCCTGCCAAGCTATGGTGCTTTTTATCGTGTCAGTTATGTAGCGGAAGCAACGCCTGTTTCTATCGAGGTGTCTGCCACGAGCGGTGATCTCACCGTCAAAGAACAGTTGAATTGATTCTGTTATAACTCAAAACCCGGCCCCGGCCGGGTTTTTTGTGTCTGCAATCCGCTTGCCGTCGTTCTTCTGCCCTTTGCTGCGCAAAGTCAAAAATAGCGTGGGTGATTTTTTGGTATGATAGCGCGCAAATTCTCTGGTGCTGATTTAGGTATTCCATGTCTGAACTGAAAAATGATCGCTTTCTTAAAGCTTTGCTCCGTCAACCGGTTGACCGCACTCCGGTGTGGATGATGCGTCAGGCCGGGCGTTATCTGCCGGAATACCGCGCCAGCCGTGCTCAGGCCGGTGACTTTATGTCGCTGTGTAAGAACCCTGAACTGGCTTGTGAAGTTACCATTCAGCCACTGGACCGCTTCCCGCTGGATGCTGCGATTCTGTTCTCCGACATCCTGACCATTCCTGATGCTATGGGGCTGGGTCTGTATTTCGAGACCGGCGAAGGCCCGCGCTTCAATAAAATCATCCGCACCGAAGCCGATGTACAGAGCCTGAATGTGGTCAATACCGCAGCGGATCTGGATTACGTGCTGAAAGCGGTTTCCACCATTCGCCGTGAACTGAATGGCCGCGTACCACTGATTGGTTTCTCCGGCAGTCCATGGACGCTGGCGACCTATATGGTCGAAGGCGGTTCGTCGAAAGATTTCCGTCACGTGAAGGCGATGATGTATGACACGCCGGAAGTCATGCATCAGTTGCTGGATGTGCTGGCCAAGTCTGTGATTGATTATCTCAACGCGCAGATCAAAGCCGGTGCTCAGGCGGTGCAGATTTTTGATACTTGGGGCGGCAGTCTGAGTGATGTGGCTTATCGTGAGTTTTCGCTGAAGTACATGCAGCAGATTGTTTCTGGTCTTATCCGTGAGCACGATGGCCAGAAAATCCCGGTAATTCTGTTCACCAAAGGCGGTGGTCAGTGGCTGGAATCCATGGCGGATACCGGTGCTGATGCGCTGGGTCTCGACTGGACCACGGATATAGGCAACGCCCGTGGTCGTGTGGGTAACCGTGTGGCTTTGCAGGGCAATATGGATCCTTCTGTATTGTATGCTTCGCCAAAAACCATCCGTGCCGAAGTGAAGCGGATTCTCGACAGCTACGGCAATGGCAGTGGTCATATCTTTAACCTGGGTCATGGCATTCATCAGTTTGTTGATCCGGAACACGCCAAAGCTTTTGTTGAAGCCGTCGTTGAGTTAAGTCCGGAATACCATCAGGGCTGATGACTGCAGTACGGTTGAAAAAGCCTGACTACACTAAGCCAGAGCACCGCAGGGTGCTCTGGCTTTTTTGTCATAAGATTTTTGTAACTATCTGATTTACTTGTTCTTATCCCGTGTTCGCAGGCTCTTATGGCTGACAATTCTTTGCATCGATATGTCGGCTTTTGTGTAGCGCTGGCGCTGATCATGCTATCTTTTGGCGGGTCAGGTCATGGTGGATGACCGCAACCTTCAGGTATGAGGCTCTCATTTTTATGAATCTGTTCTGGATTCCGTTGCTGCCATTGTTGGGGACTTTGGTGCCATTACTCAGTTATCGCTTTGGCCGAACGGCGACGGCCGCGTTGACGGCATTGTTGCCAGCGCTATCGCTGCTGCTGGTCGTGCAGGCGATTCCGGCGATTTTTGCGGGGGAAGCATTAACATGGCAGGCGGAGTGGATTCCGCAGATCGGTCTGAACCTCGCCTTTCATCTTGATGGCCTGGGCTTATTGTTCAGCCTGCTCATTTTAGGTATTGGCCTGTTGGTCATTCTTTATGCGCGTTATTACCTGTCTGAAAGCGATCATATGGGGCGCTTTTATTCATACCTGATTCTGTTTATGACCGCCATGCTGGGCGTGGTGTTATCCAACAATCTGCTGCAGCTGTGGTTTTTCTGGGAGCTGACCAGTATCAGCTCTTTTCTGTTAATCAGCTTCTGGTCACATAAAAGCGACGCCCGCAAAGGCGCGCGCATGGCGCTGACAGTGACCGGTGCCGGTGGTCTGGCATTGCTTGGCGGCCTCATTCTGATGGGGCAGACGGTTGGCAGTTATGATTTGCGCACCGTGCTGGCGAGTGGCGATGTGCTGCGTGAGAGCGCGGTGTACCCGATTATTATTGTGCTCTTCCTGCTCGGCGCTTTTACCAAATCTGCTCAATTTCCGTTCCATTTCTGGCTGCCACATGCGATGGCTGCTCCGACTCCGGTTTCTGCCTATCTGCACTCGGCCACCATGGTGAAAGCCGGGGTGTTTTTGCTGGCGCGTTTTTATCCGGTGTTGGCGGATACCGACTTATGGTTTGTGATTGTCAGTATGGTGGGTCTGGCAACATTGCTGCTCGGCGCTTATACCGCGCTGTTTAAACACGATTTAAAAGGATTGCTGGCGTATTCCACCATCAGTCACCTTGGCCTTATTACGCTGTTGTTTGGTCTGGATACCGAGCTCGCCGCGATTGCGGCCGTATTCCATATTATTAACCATGCTGTGTTTAAGGCATCGTTATTTATGGCGGCGGGCATTATTGACCATGAGTCAGGCTCGCGTGATATGCGTCAGCTGAATGGCTTGTGGAAGTACATGCCGTATACCGCAACGTTAGCGATGGTCGCTGCGGCATCCATGGCGGGGGTGCCGTTGCTGAATGGCTTCTTATCAAAAGAGATGCTGTTTGCCGAAACGCTGCATCAGGCCACGCTGGGTTCGTTATCCTGGTTGATTCCATTACTGGCGACCATCGGTGGTGCTCTGGCAGTGGCTTACTCGCTGCGTTTTATTCACGACGTATTTTTTAATGGTGAACCCATTAATTTGCCACGAACACCGCATGAACCGCCACGTTATATGCGTGTTCCGGTAGAAATTCTGGTGGTGCTCTGTTTACTGGTGGGTATCGTACCTGATTTTGCTGTGGGTGATTTGCTGAACGCTGCAGCCAGTGCGGTATTACATAAGCCGCTACCCGATTTCAGCCTGGCGGTATGGCATGGCTTTAATGGTCCCTTACTAATGAGTCTGCTGGCGGTCGCCGGTGGTATTACGCTGTACTACAACCGCCGCCATCTGTTTGCCTTTCAGGGGCAGTTCACCGATTTTGATGCCAAAATTGAATTTGAAAAAGGCATTCAATGGACCACCGAGAAAGCCGCCGTTATTCACCGCTGGCTGGATAATGCCTCACTGCAGCGTTACGTCTTTCTGCTGGTGGTTTTTGCTCTGGTGGTCGCCGGTTGGCCGCTGTTGCAATTGGAAGGTGCAGCAGGCAGCAGACCACAATTGCCGGTTAATGGCGTTGCATTGGTTGCGGCAGGCATATTGATTGTCGGTACGCTCGCCACCGTTATGTTCAGTCATCTGCGTTTGCTGGCGCTGATTATGATTTCCATTGTGGGGCTTATTGTCGCTGTTGCCTTTGCGTATTTTTCGGCGCCGGATCTTGCGCTCACTCAGCTGTCAGTTGAAGTGGCGACCATTATTCTGTTTTTGCTGGCATTGTATTTCCTGCCACAAAAAACACCTCTGCGAGACAGTTCGCCACGCCGTATTGTGCGCGATCTGAGTATTTCCTCTCTGGTTGGCGCAGTCATCGGTACCCTGTGTTACGCCATGCTGACCCGGCCGCTCAACAGCATTTCCGAATTCTTTATCGCCAACAGCAAAACCGGCGGCGGCGGTACCAATGTCGTTAACGTTATTCTGGTGGATTTTCGCGGCTTCGATACGCTGGGTGAAATTACGGTGCTGGCCATTGCCGGTCTGGGTATTTATAAACTGCTGGCCGGTATGCGCCTGTATGTTCCGGCAGCCGATTCCGATGGCCGCCCATGGGCCAAAGATAAAAACCCGATGATGCTGGCGTTGGTATCGCAGAGTCTGCTGCCGTTGGCGTTGTTGGTTTCTGCTTATATCTTCCTGCGCGGACATAATATGCCGGGAGGTGGTTTTATTGCCGGTCTGATTACTGCCATTGCATTAATCCAGCAATACATTGCCCACGGTGTTGCCTGGATGAAGGTCAGGCTGAATTTTCCGTACCACGGTTTGATTGCCATCGGCTTGTTGTTAGCGACGTTCTCTGGTCTGGGCAGCTGGTTATTTGAGCGGCCGTTCTTAACCACCTGGTTTGATTATTTCTCACTGCCCTGGGTCGGTAAATTTGAGCTGGCCAGTGCAATGGTCTTTGATCTGGGGGTTTATTTTACCGTGATCGGCGCGACGCTGTTGATACTGGCGAATCTGGGACAGTTAACAACCAGCGAGCGACCGCTGCCGGGAGGAAAATAATGGAAACAATTTATGCAATCTGTGTCGGCATTATGACGGCTGGCGGCGTATTTCTGGTATTGCGCGGTTATACCTTTGCCGTGGTGCTGGGGCTGACGCTGCTGTCGTATGCGGTTAACTTATTTTTGTTTGCCAGCGGACGTCTGGTTGTGAATGGAGCGGCGATTCTGGGTGAATCTGAAGTCTACGCCGATCCTTTGCCGCAGGCGCTGGTGCTAACGGCGATTGTGATCGGTTTTGCGATGACCGCATTTGCATTGATTCTGGCACTGCGTGCCCGTGCTGATCTGGGTAATGATCAGGTTGATGGAGATAACGACTGAATATGCTGCAGCATCTGATTTTTTTCCCGGTTTTATTACCGCTACTGGCCGGTATTTTCTTACTTCTGCCACCGCTGCAGGGATACGCAAGACGGCAGCGCGTAGCTGTATTTCTGGTTAATGCCCTGCTGTTAGTCAGTGCCGTATTGCTGTTACAGCAGAGCCTGCAGCACGAACCGCAAATGTACATGATGGGCGACTGGCAGGCTCCTTTTGGTATTGCTCTGGTCAACGATAAGCTGGCGGCCATTATGTTGCTGCTCAGTGCCGTCCTTGGCTTTGCCGTGCATTTATATGCCTGCGCCGGTGATGATCAGCGCGGCCCGTTTTTCCACCCGCTGTTTATGTTCCAGCTGATGGGGATTAACGGTGCTTTTTTAACCGGTGACATTTTTAATCTTTTTGTCTTCTTTGAAATTCTGCTGATCGCTTCTTACTCTCTGCTGATTCACGGTGGTGGTAAACAGCGCACTCAGGCCGCGGTTCATTATGTGTTGTTGAATCTGGTGGGTTCGGCATTTTTTCTGTTTGGCCTCGGGGTGATTTATGCCACGTTCGGCACATTGAATATGGCGGACATGGCGTACAAAGCAGCGCAGTTAAACAGCGAAGATATCGCTCTGGCGAAAGCGGGCGGATTGCTGCTGTTGGTTGTGTTCGGACTCAAAGCTGCGTTGTTGCCGCTGCACTTCTGGTTGCCCCGTACCTATGCCAACACCTCGACACCGGTTGCGGCTCTGTTTGCCATTATGACCAAGGTGGGGATTTACAGCTTGTGGCGTGTTCATACTGCCGTGTTTGGTGAGCATGGTGGTGAACTGGCGAATATCGCGGTGGGCTGGTTATGGCCATTAGCGCTGGCCACGCTGGTGGCCGGAATTATTGCATTGCTCGCCAGTCAGACGCTGAAAATGCTGGCGGCCAATCTGGTGGTGGTTTCTGCGGGTTCATTGCTGCTGACGATTGCGCTGAATACCCCGCAGGCGACGGCGGCTGGTCTGTATTATTTAATCCACAGTACGCTGATGTCGGCGGCTTTGTTTTTGATTGCCGGACTGGTGCAGGAGCAGCGCGGACAGGCGCAGGATCGTTTTGTGCGCTCGCGCCCGGTCAATCAACCGGCATTACTGGGCGGCTTGTTTTTTATCGCAGCACTGGCTCTGGTTGGTATGCCACCGTTGTCAGGTTTTGTCGGCAAAATTCTTTTATTACAGGCGGTGGGCGATGGCTCTGATGCCATCTGGATATGGCCGCCAATTCTTATTTCCGGCCTGGCTGCGCTTATTATATTTTCCCGTGCCGGTACGACGTTGTTCTGGCGGGCGCAAGGAGTCTCGCAGAATCAGGTGGTCGCACATCCACTGCAAATTACGGCCATCATTTTATTATTGCTGACATCACCGGCAATGGTGATCTGGGGCGGTGCACTGACCGATCTCAGCTTGTCTGCGGCTTATGAACTGCATCAACAGCCGTTGCCGGTTATTCCTGCAAACATGGCTGTACCGGAGGTGTTGCCATGAAACGCTGGTTATTACCGATGCCACTGCACAGTCTGCTGCTGCTGCTGGTCTGGCTGTTGCTGAATGGTTTTTCTGCCGGACATTTTGTTCTGGGTTTATTTCTGGCGTGGTTGATTCCTGTGCTGACGGCACCGTATTCGGATCACCAGAGCCGGGCCGGAAAACCGCTGGTGGTTATCCGTTATGTTCTGCGTTTGTTACTGGATATCGTGCTGTCTAATGTCGATGTGGCGCGCCGTGTACTGAAACCGAATCACAGCCTGCAACCAGGGTTTGTCGCTTTTCCGCTGGCGTTGCAGGGGGATTTTCCATTGACGGTTCTGGCCAGTACGATTTCATTGACGCCGGGTACTGTGAGCGTGGATTTTTCAGAAGATAAGCAGTGGTTGTACATCCATGCTCTGCACATTACCGATGAGCAGGCACTGATTGACGATATTAAGCAGCATTACGAAAAACCCCTGCAGGAGATTTTTTCATGCTGAGTCTGGAATTGTTACAGGGAGCGGTGTTGCTGACTTCGGCCCTAGTGGTGATCGCCTTGATTTTAAATGTCTGGCGTATGCTGCGGGGGCCGGATATTACCGACCGTATTCTGGCATTGGATACGCTTTATATTAACAGTATTGCCCTGATTATTTTGTTAGGACTGTACAACGGTTCGGCACTGTATTTTGAAGGCGCGCTGCTGATTGCCATGCTGGGGTTTGTCAGCACGGCGGCGTTGTGTAAATACCTTTTGCGGGGCGACATCGTCGAGTAATGTTTATGGAATCTGTGGTTCATAGTATCGCCGCTGTACTGCTATTGATTGGCGGTTTCTTCGTGTTTGTCGGCTCTGTCGGGCTGCTCAAACTGCCTGATTTTTTTACCCGTCTGCACGCTCCGACCAAGGCGACGACAATGGGGATTGGTGCCATTCTGCTGGCATCTATGGTCCTTACCACCATGCGTGATGGCAGCCTGAGTATTCATGAGCTGGTTATCAGCCTGTTTCTGTTCATCACCGCGCCGGTATCTGCGCATATGTTGGCGAAAGCGGCGTTACATCGCCGGGTGAAATTTCTTGATCACAGTAAGAATGCTGAGCTGGCGGCGCGTGCGGCGGAGCAAAAAAATCCTGACTGAGGCCGGAAAGCAGGCTCTGGGGCCTCTCTGAATCAGTAAGCCGAAGCGGCTGAATTTTTCAGGCGTGACCCAAATTGTTGCTATACTTATCAGCATATTGTCTGAGAGGAGTCTGTCTGTAGCCAGCTGACAGGCTCTTTCCGTTTTTGCCATCAGGGCTAAATCACCAGCGAGATCACCATGCGTAATGGCAGTCAGCACAAGCAATCCCAGGGATTGCTGCTGTTCAAAATCAATGAACGGCAGATCTTCGGTATTGGGACTCTCAAGGTAAAAGAAATTGTGCCCTGGCAGCCATTAACATCGATTCCGCAGTCGCACCCGGTTGTTGCCGGCGCGGCCTATCTTCGTGGTGTTACGATTTCTGTTATCGATTTATCGGCGGCTATTGGTTACCGGCCAATCAGCCCGGCGGAAATGAAAGACTGCTTTATCATTATTACTGACTGTCAGCGTCAGAATGTGGGTTTTCTGGTGCGTAAGATTGATCGCATTATCGATTACAGCTGGCGCAATATCAGCCCGCCTCCGAATGCTGCCGGTAAGCAGATTTATTCCACCGGAATTATTGAATATGACAAGCAGCTGATTCAATTGCTGGATATTGAAATGGTATTGTCGACGATATTTCCACCCGATGAAGAAGCCCTGCATGCTGATATCCGTCGTGAAGATCAGGATCGTCTGCGCCAGCACGCTATTTTATTGGTCGACGATTCCAGTGTCGCGCGCAGGCAGCTGACGGAGGCACTGAGCCACGTTGATGTTCCTTTTGAAGTTTGCTCTGACGGGCAGCAGGCATTAACTCTGCTGATGGCCGCTGCAGAGCGCGGTACACCGTTTGATATTCTGGTCAGCGATATTGAAATGCCGGGACTGGATGGATACGAACTGGCGTTTGAAATCCGCAATAATCAGGCGACCAAAGGCATGTACATTATTCTGCATACCTCGCTTTCCAGCGAGATCAGCGTAGATCGTGCGCATCAGGTCGGGGCTAATGAAGCACTGACCAAATTTGATGCGGCCGAATTAATTGTCGCTATGTTACGCGGGGCGAAGCAAGTCGAAAGCGGGGATGTGATTCCCGGTGTGGAAAGTCGCCGCCAGCACTGACAATCACTGCGGCGGCGCCTTGTCGCCTGAGTGCCCGGCTTAAACCGCGTCGATCGCTTCCTGTAATTTATCCACCCCAATGATGGTCATGCCGGGAACGGCCTGACGCGGAACATTGGCCTTCGGCACAATGGCGCGGGTAAAACCGTGTTTCGCGGCTTCTTTAATCCGTTCCTGACCCGACGGTACCGGCCGGATTTCACCGGATAAACCCACCTCGCCAAAGACGATCAGTTCCTGCGGTAATGGCTGATTGCGGAAGCTGGAGAGTGCAGACAGCAGTAAGGCCAGATCGGCAGCGGTTTCCCCGACTTTTACCCCGCCAACCACGTTGATATACACATCCTGATCGCCCAGATGCACGCCACCATGGCGATGCAGTGCGGCCAGTAGTAAATTCATGCGGTTCTGATCAAGACCGACAGCGACCCGTTTGGGGTGACCAAAATGGCTGTCGTCGACCAGCGCCTGGATTTCGACGAGCAACGGCCGCGTACCTTCCCAGATCACCATCACCACACTGCCGGCGGCGGGTTCTTCGCTGCGGCTTAAAAAAATCGAACTGGGATTTTTGACTTCTTTTAAACCACTGTCGAGCATGGCGAATACGCCCAGCTCATTAATCGCGCCAAAGCGGTTTTTAATACCGCGTAATGTGCGGAAACGGCTGTCGCCTGATCCTTCGAGCATGATCGAACAGTCAATCATATGCTCCAGCACTTTAGGCCCGGCCAGCGTTCCGTCTTTGGTCACATGGCCGACAAAAAACAGCACGGTATTGGTTTGCTTGGCGTAACGGGTAAGGGCGGCAGCGCTTTCACGCACCTGTGACACGCTGCCCGGCGCCGATTCCACGCCGTCAACGTGCATCACCTGAATGGAGTCGATCACCACCACTTTGGGCTGGTGTTGCTGCAGGGTATTAATTAAACGCTCGACGCTGGTCTCGCTCAGCATGTTCAGCTGGTCGGTAGGCAGATTCAGGCGTTTGGCGCGCATGGCAACCTGCTGCAAACTTTCTTCACCGGTCACGTATAACGCGGGCATTTTTCCGGCCAGCATACACATGGTCTGCAGCAGAAGTGTGGACTTACCCGCACCGGGATGACCGCCAATTAAAATGGCCGAGCCCGGCACCAGACCGCCGCCGAGGACGCGGTCAAACTCCTGCATACCGCTGCTGATGCGCGGTACTTCGGCCAGGTCAACATCGGCCAGACGCTGTACGCCCTGACCGGCGGCAGCTCCGGCGTAGCCTGCATAACTGGGATCACGGGCGGGCGTTTTAGCGGCAGAAACGACAAATTCCTGCAGGGTATTCCAGGCGCCGCAGTCAGTGCACTGGCCCTGCCATTTGCTGTGTTCCGAGCCACAGTCGTTACAGACGTAAGCGGTTTTTTTCTTGGCCATAGCGATTTCTGTGCAATAAGCGGAAGGGGAGATTGTAAGCCATTGCGCGTTCAGCGTCAGGGCCGTGGTGTGTTCATCGTCAGGCTCAGTAAAGAGGATGCATTCTCACTATGGCGGCGCGGTACAAATTGTTAAACTCCCTGCTTTCCGTCAAACCTGACAATAAGGATAAGATCAGCATGAAAATTGAAACTCAGGCGATTCACGCCGGCTTTGCGGATGATCCGACAACCCGTGCCGTTGCGGTGCCTATTTATCAGACCACGTCCTACAGTTTTCGCGACACTCAGCACGGTGCTGACCTGTTTGACCTGAAAGAGCCGGGTAATATTTACACCCGCATCATGAACCCGACCAACGATGTGCTGGAACAGCGCGTTGCGGCGATGGAAGGTGGTATCGCAGCGCTGTGCATGGCTTCCGGTATGGCGGCGATTACCGCCAGCATTCAGACGCTGGCCCGTGCCGGCGACAACATCGTCAGTGTCAGCCAGTTATACGGCGGCAGCTATAACCTGTTTGCCCACACCTTTCCACAGCAGGGCATCGAAGTGCGCATGGCGTCCGGTGATGATGTTGCTGCGCTGGAAGCGTTAATCGACGATAACACCCGCGCATTATTCTGCGAGTCCATCGGCAACCCGGCGGGTAACGTGGTGGACATTCAGGCGCTGGCCGATATGGCGCATAAGCATGGCGTGCCGGTGATTGTCGATAACACCGTGGCAACGCCTTACCTGTGCCGTCCGTTCGAATTCGGTGCCGATATTGTGGTGCACTCTCTGACCAAATACATCGGTGGTCATGGCACGACGGTAGGTGGCGCGATTGTCGATTCCGGTAAATTCCCATGGAAAGATAACCCACGCTTCCCGCATTTTAATCAGCCTGATCCGTCGTATCACGGTGTGGTGTACGCCGAAGCCTTTGGCGAAGCGGCCTTTATCGGCCGTGCCCGCGTAGTACCGCTGCGCAATATGGGTGCAGCCCTGTCGCCGTTTAATGCCTTTATGATTCTGCAGGGGCTGGAAACCCTGGCGCTGCGTATGGATCGTCACGTAGAAAACGCGCAGAAAGTGGCCGAATATCTGGCCGCCCATGAGCAGGTTTCCTGGGTGAATTATGCCGGCCTGAAAACCAGCAAATACCACGAACTGGCGCAACGCATGCTGAATGGTAAGCCATCTGCGATCCTGAGTTTTGGTATCAAAGGCGGTGCCGAAGCCGGAGCGAAGTTTATTGATGCCTTGCAGATGGTCAAACGTCTGGTCAACATCGGTGATGCAAAAAGTCTGGCCTGTCATCCTGCGACCACGACGCACCGTCAGCTGAATGAAAAAGAACTGGCGTCTGCCGGTGTCAGCACCGATCTGGTTCGTCTGTCGGTTGGTATCGAACACGTTGACGATATCATTGCCGATGTTACTCAGGCGCTGAAAGCCGCTCTCTGAGCAGGTACTACTGTCTGAAACGTCCGGCGCTGTGCGCCGGACATTTTCCGGAGTTTTGGGTTATGTCTTTTGGTCAGTTTATCGCTCTGATCTGCACACTGTTATCACTCGGTACCATTGCCGTCACTTATGCGGTGGGTGTGAATGAAGGCACAGCCATTGCCTGCAATCCGTTCTTTGATGGCTGTACCGATATCACCCATACCGGTATGAAAGGCGATGCCGGCTTTATTTTTCGTGGCGGCATGATTGCCGGCTGCGCATTTTTTATTGTCTGGTGGCAGGTGATGCGTACCTGGCTGGCCGGACACAGTGGCCGTATGGCTTTAAATACCATGCAGTTTTTCGGCGTAATCGCTGCCGTTGGTTTACTGGTCGGAACGGCCGTTCTGGTGCCGGAAAAAGATGCCACTCGCTGGGGCGTACATGTACGCGGTGCGAATTTATTTTTCCAGGGTATGCTGATTGCCCTGACCATTAATTACGTGCTGATTTTTCGCGCCCGTAAGGCCGGGCTGGAAGTACCGTCGTTTATCGCAAAAAGCGTATTAATGGTTATTCTCTGGCTGATGTTTGTCGCCTTTGCCGGTGTGACTGTCGGCGTGGAAATGAGCAATGGCAAACGGATTATCGAGTGGTGGGCCACGCTCTTTATTGGTCTGTACTTTTTAACCTCTTACTGGGATTGGCAGCGGGTTCGTCTCAGTCATTATTAAACCGTTACAACTACGGGACAAGGATGTTGTTATGACCTTACCGCAACGAACGGCGCTGGTGGCTTGCCTGCTGCCGATACTCACCATTGCTCTGAGTTATTTTCTGACCGTGCAGGGTGGGCATAAGCCCTGGTGTGTTCCCTATTTCGAGGGCTGCACAACCATCACTGCAACCGGTGTTTATTATCCGGCGGCTTATGTTTTTCGCGCCGGATTAATCAGCGCTGCCGTGGTGTTTATTCTCTGGTGGTATTGCGTTCGGGCCTGGCTGGAAAGTGTTGGCCGGCCTGAGCATCATCCGTGGATCCACCGTATTGTTACGTTCGCTATTATTGCCAGCATGCTGTTAATTGCATCCATCGCGGTATTGGGCGAACACATGCTGCCACCATCGGATCACCGCTTTTTATGGCGTTTTCATACCGCAACAGCGGGGCTGTTCTTTTTGGTAACGGCGCTGTGCCAGATTATGATGACAGTGCGTATGCGCCAGCTGCAGCGTGAACTGAATATTAAATTCAGTCGTATTGCCAGCAAGCAGATTCTGGCAGTTTTGCAGTTGTTATTATTAGCGGCCTTTGTACTGATTCTGCTGTTGGATTTAAAAACCGAGGGCGTGGAAGAGATTTTTGAATGGTGGCTGGCGACCTTCAGCTGCCTATATTTTTACACCACTTTCCATGACTGGCGTGATTTTCGTTTAACCCGCCAGGAAAAAAAGCAGGCCATGCAGCAGGATGATGATTTACAGGGAGTAAGCGCATGACATTACCGCAACGGGTAGCCTTAGGCAGCTTCTGGTTGTCGCACCTCACTTTCTGGCTGACGCTGGCGCTGAGCATGGCCTGGGGTGTAACCGATGTTTGTATTCCTTATCTGACCGGCTGCACCAGCATTACCGCCACCGGCATCCCCGATCCGCAGGCATTTATTTTCCGCGGTGGTTTAATTGCGGCCTGCGTTCTGTTTATTGTCTGGTGGTACTGCATGCAGGCCTGGCTGATCGAAATCGCTCCTGAGCGGCCGATCTGGACGGTGCGTTATATGGTGACGGCCGGTATTATCAGTTCAGTCTGTTTAATTGTAGCGACTGCAGTATTAAGACCTGATAAAGGCAACTTACCCTGGATATTGCATACCGTCGGTGCGGCTTTATTTTTCCTGATTTCACTGGCGGTGCAAACACGCATTACTTATTGGCTGAAACATTTAGCTAAACGCGGTGTGGATATCGGCCGCAGCCTGCAGCAGAAGTTTATTCTGGTGTATGCCCAGTGGTTCTTCCTCGGACTGATGATCGTGCTGCAGGTCGCCGACAGCGATGACCGCTGGAAAAACGTGGTGGAATGGTGGATGGCGTTGCTGATTGGTTTGTACTATCTGACCAGCTATCGCGATTGGGCCGATTTTCGCCTGACAGAAGCCGAATAACTGACCGGAATCATTAGCCGTCACCCCTGTGGCGGTTTATGCTGTGGCTTCCTGGCGGCTGTATCGAAACCGCTCACTGACAAGAACAAGAGGACAGACCCTATGCCGATTTCTCAGGATTTACTGCAGGAAATGAATTTGTTGGCGCAGTTTGATCTGCACAGCATGCAGCAGGGAATTAAAGTACATTCTGATGCGGCAGCTGACGTTGTAGCGGCTGCACAACGCTTGTTTGATAAAGGTCTGATTGATCAGCCGGATGGTGGTTATCTGACCAGTCTGGGGCTTGATGCCGCCGAACATGTACAGAACCTGCTACAAATTCTTAAAGTCTGATCCTGCCTGCTTCAGCTGAGTGTCTGCTCAGCTGAAATCTCCCCACTGAAACTGAAACACGCTCAGCGCGGCCAATGCTGCGGTTTCGGTACGCAGAATACGCGGCCCTAACGTCAGTCCGGCAAAACCACTGCTCATGGCCATCTCCACTTCCTGTTCGCTGAAACCCCCTTCCGGTCCGACCAGCAAGGCCACGCTTGTTGGCTGTGCATAATCACGCAGAGGTTTTTGTCGGTGTGGATGCAGCAGCAGGCGCACATCGGCGTTATTGTCTTTTGCCCAGTCAGCAAAATGCTGCGGTGCATGAATGGTTGGAATACGGTTGCGGCCACTTTGCTCACAGGCGGAGATCGCTACTTTTTGCCAGTGCTCCATTTTTTTATCCAGCCGTTCGCCTTTCAGGCGGACTTCACAGCGCTCGCTCCATAAGGGAGTAATGTCGCTGATGCCCAGCTCAGTGGCCTTTTGGATGGTGAAGTCCATACGGTCACCCTTGGAAACCACCTGTCCCAGTTGCAGTGTCAGAGCGGTTTCTGCATCACTGCGCAGAATCTCGCCAACCATGACTGCCGCGCCTTTCTTTTGCACATCGCAAAGCTGTCCGGCGTATTCATGGCCGTCACCATTGAACAGACGAATCGCATCGCCTTCGCCCATGCGTAATACACGAATCAGATGAGCAACTGCCTGGTCATCAAGGTCGATGCGCTGACCGCTGCTGAGTGGAGAAGAAGAATAAGTACGGGGGCCGGACATAATGAACCGATTCCTGCAGAACAGAGAAAGAACGCATGATAGCAAAAAAGCGCGCCGGGCAGAGAGCCGCTAACGGGGAGTGTCGCCGGGTAAAGAAATCAGCGTCCCGGCGTATTGGTTGGTCGTTCAGTGATCGCGTTGCTGACGTAACGTCCGGCTTTGCAGCTGGAAAAGGTGTTGAATCAATAATTCCTGTTCGGTTTCTTTCAGGCCTTCAAAATTTACCCGTACCATATACGGAGCATCGCCTTCGCCCGTATCGTCGATCGACACAATATTGCCGGCCAGCGACAGAATGGCGTTAGACGGTTTTAACTGCAGATTAAACAGCAAATGGCTGCTGCCCCTCAGGTCTGCATCGGTGTTGAATGCCATACCGCAGGCGCTCAGATTAACGCGTACCCGCGCCTCGGTCATCGACAGATTCAGTTCCGGATGGTTGGCGTTGTTGCCGTTCAGCAGATTCAGTTTACGGTTTAATAATTCCAGTGTCTGACCAATTGCCGGATGCACCGAACGTACCTGATGAATCAGGTTGCCGATATCCTGTTCTAATTGCTTAAGCTCACTTTTTTGTTGGCTGTGGTTTTCTTTCCAGTGGCTGAATTCATCCTGGGTGATAGCCTGAAAGTCCATCACCACATCATCATCAAGGCGGAAAAAGCGGCGTCTTTCTTCCATTGTTTTTATTATCCCAATCAAAATATTTCGTTAGGGCTCAGCTCGAAATCTTCGGGCCTGGCGTTTACCGCATCCTCTACCCGCTGATCTGAGGGCTGGATTTCCGGTATATCATCGTCGTCGTTCTCATGCGTGCGCAGAATGACAATCTCTACCCGGCGGTTACGCGCGCGGGATTCAGGATCCACATTGGGCACCAGCGGCCGGGTGTCGGCATGGCCGACAATCTGAAAGCGGCTGGAATCCAGTTCTGGTGCGACAAATAGCTCTTCGGCAAAAGCGGCCGCGCGGGCTGAAGACAATGTCCAGTTGGAGCGATAACGTCCTCCGGCAATCGGAATATCGTCGGTATGGCCTTCAACAGAAATCTGCCCCGGAATGGTAACCAGTACTTCACGGATTTTATCGATTACCGGTAAAAACTTATCATCAATATAATCCGAGCCGGAGCGGAAAGCGCCACGCTGCTCAATACGGATAATGATTTTTTTGCCCACGGTTTCGATTTCGAGCTGTCCCTGTGCAATTTCCGTTTCCAGTTTGGCTGCCATCTCCATCGCTTCGGCTTCGGTTTTTTTATTGTCGATATCCTCTTTGGGTACGACAATTTCGCGGGTTTGCTGACCCTGATCGCCCTGACGCTCTTCCTGTTGCGTAACTTCGTCCTGACACAGCACTTCCAGCGAACTTTTGGTGATGTCGCTGGTTTTTTGCCGCACTTCATTGATTGGCGTCGGTTCCGGAATTGACGGGCTGAAATGACGGGCAATAATACTGGTGCCTTTTGGGGGATCACTGACATTAACAACGGTCTGTACGCCGAAGGCATTGCGTAACTCGCCGGCCAGTCGTTTGAATTTCATGGCATCCATTTCTGAAAACGACAGCAGCAGGACGAAAAAGCACATCAGCAGCGACATCAGATCGGCAAAGGTCATCACCCAGCCGGGAATACCGGCGGGACAGGGTGGACATTCCTGTTCTTCTTCAGCGGCCATAGTGTTTAATCACCCGATACCGTTCGTTTGCCTTCCTGAATATAGGCCTGCAACATGGTTTCAATCACGCGTGGGTTCTGGCCGCTCTGAATGGCGAGCAGCGCATCAATGATCATTGATTTCAGCCGGTCTTCTTCGTCTTTACGCAGTGTCAGTTTGTCGGCAATCGGCAGGGAGAGCATGGTCGCCACCATCGCCCCGTAAAGCGTGGTTAACAGTGCGACCGCCATGGCCGGACCGATGGATTTTGGATCATCCATATTCGCCAGCATGGCCACCAGACCAATCAGCGTACCAATCATGCCCATCGCCGGGGCAACATCGCCCAGTGATTTAAAAATGGTGATACCAATATCATGGCGCTCGCTGGCTTGTTTCATCTCTTTATTCATTAACGTGCGTACCACGTCCGGGTCATGACCATCGACCAGCAGCTGAATGCCTTTGCTGAGGAATTCATCACTCACTTCTTTGCCTTCCAGAGACAGCAGGCCGCCTTTGCGTGCCAGTCCGGCCATTTCCACCACTTCTTCAATGATGGCTTCAGGCTTGCTGAGTTTGAAGGAAAAAGCTTTGGCGGCAATTTTAATCGCGCCGAGGAATTGACCGAGCTCGAATTTCATCATAACCGCGAACAGACTGCCGACGATGACAATCAGGATCGAGGGAACGTTCACAAACATACTGATATCGCCGCCCAGGACCATCGCCATAACAACGATGCCAAAGGCGCCGACTACCCCAACTAACGATGCGAGATCCACTGATGCTCCTTGCCACTAAACCATTCACTGCTCCTGAGTTTAGTCAAACATTTGCGATCTTCCTTCGCATTGACGAAATTGTTGGCAAGCTTGCGCATTCATTGCCAGACGTCAGCTCTGGCCCGCTGCTAAGGCACCGGTTGACCAGCCGCAGCCTTGGGTTTAGTGTGGCCGCTCTCCGGGAGAGCGCGATATATGACTGATAAAAATCCCCCCTTTGAATTTGAAGCGGCACTGACCGAGCTTGAGCAATTGGTGGTGCGTATGGAAAACGGCGATTTATCGCTGGAAGATTCACTGCGTGCTTTTGAGCAGGGCATCGGCCTGACCCGTCAATGTCAGCAGGCACTCAGTGCCGCCGAACAGCGCGTGCAGCTGCTGCTGGAACAAAACGGCCAGAGTGTGGCGCAGCCCTTTGCGGCAGGCGAGGAATAATCATGGCGCAGGATTTACAGCAGCCGCTACAGAGCGTGCAGCAGCGGCTGGAGCAGCAGCTGCATCAGCATCTGGATGCCCTGCAGCTGGCTGATCCGCGTCTGGCCGAAGCCATGACCTACGGTGTGTTAAATGGCGGCAAACGTCTGCGGCCATTTCTTTGCTACGCCGCCGCGCAGGCGCTGGGTGGTGACTGGGCGCAGGCCGATGCAGCAGCCACTGCGCTGGAAATGGTGCACAGTTACAGTCTGGTGCATGACGACCTGCCAGCCATGGACGACGACGATCTGCGCCGCGGCAAGCCGACCTGTCACATTGCTTTTGATGAAGCCACCGCGATTCTGGCGGGCGATGGCCTGCTCACCGCCGCTTTTGAAGTGCTGGCCAATGCGCCTCAGCAAAGTGCGCAGCAACGCCTGACCCTGATCCGCTTGCTGGCACAGGGCTCCGGCGGTGCGGGTATGGTGGCCGGGCAGAGCATCGATCTGGGTCACGTCGGCAAGCCCATGACTTTGCCACAACTGGAGCGGATGCATCGCCATAAAACCGGTGCCCTGATCCGCAGTGCGGTATTAATGGGCGCGCATGCGGCCAGCGAGGACGTTGATGCGGCAACCGAGCAGGCGCTGGTGCGCTATGCCGATGCGGTTGGTCTGGCCTTCCAGGTACAGGACGACATCCTCGACATCGAAGGTGACACCGCCACGCTGGGCAAAAATAAAGGCGCCGATCTGGCACTGAATAAGCCAACCTATCCGGCCTTGCTTGGGCTCGATGGCGCGCGCGCCAAGGCTCGTGAATTGGTTGCTGATGCCCACGCGGCACTGGCCGGCATGACTGGTGATACCTCGGTATTGGCACAGCTGGCCGATTACATTATCAGCCGCGACCACTAGGGCGGTTGGTCGTTGCTATGCGTTTCAACCCTTCCTGAACGCAGCGCCTTGTAGCTGTCAGTCAGGGCCGGATGCGTCACAGCGCTACTCATTAACGCCAACAGCCGTTAGAATGGCAGCCCTTTTGCGGGGCTGCCTGAACATGCCCCCATCCGACGGATACCGCGACCGCGCTGATATAAGCTGATGACATTGACTGAAATTCCGGGCTCCCGCCCCAGTACACCGCTGCTGGACAGCATTGACTCTCCGGCCGATCTGCGTGCGCTGGATGCCGATCTGTTACCCCAGGTCTGTGCTGAGCTGCGTGAGTTTCTGCTCTACAGCGTAGGGCAATCCGGCGGTCACTTTGCCGCTGGTCTTGGTGTGGTCGAGCTGACCGTTGCCCTGCATCATGCCTTTAATACGCCGGACGATCGTCTGGTCTGGGATGTGGGCCATCAGGCCTATCCGCATAAAGTTCTGACGGGTCGCCGTGAACAGATGCCGATCATCCGCAGCGCCGAAGGCCCGGCGGCGTTTCCATTACGGGAAGAAAGTGAATACGACACCTTTGGTGTTGGTCATTCCAGCACCTCTATCGGTGCGGCCCTCGGCATGGCGCTGGCGTTACGCGCTCAGCAGAAAGACCAGCAGACGGTCGCCATTATTGGTGATGGCGCGATGAGCGCCGGCATGGCCTTTGAAGCGCTCAATCACGCCGGTCACGTGAAAGCCGATATGCTGGTGATCCTCAACGACAACGACATGTCGATCTCCAACAACGTGGGCGCTCTGAACAAATACTTCACCCGCATCTGGTCGAGCCGTACCTATTCCGCTCTGCGAGAAGGCAGCAAACGGGTGCTGGAAAAAATTCCGGCCGCGTGGGAATTCGCCCGCCGCACTGAAGAACACATGAAGGGTATGGTCGCGCCCGGTACCTTGTTTGAAGAGCTGGGTTTTAATTACTACGGCCCGATCGACGGTCACGATCTGGATGAGCTGTTACTCACCCTGCAGAACCTGAAAAAACTTAAAGGTCCGCGTTTTCTGCACGTCGTGACGCGCAAAGGCAAAGGCTTTCAGCCGGCTGAAGATGACCCGATCAAATACCACGCGCTGAAAGGCAGCAATGTCGGCGCTGGTGTAAAAATGCCAAGCTATTCCAATGTATTCGGCAGCTGGCTGTGCGATATGGCCGCCGTGGATGAGCGGCTAATGGGCATTACCCCGGCGATGCGTGAAGGCTCTGACCTGATCCGCTTCTCGCAGGAATTCCCTGAGCGTTACTTCGATGTCGCCATTGCTGAACAGCATGCCGTCACGCTGGCCGCCGGCCTGGCCTGTGAAGGTGCCAAGCCGGTGGTGGCGATTTATTCCACTTTTCTGCAACGTGCTTACGACCAGCTGATTCATGATGTGGCGCTGCAGAACCTGGACGTCTTGTTTGCCATTGACCGTGCCGGTCTGGTGGGTGAAGACGGCCCGACCCATCACGGTGCCTACGATTTAAGCTACCTGCGCTGCATTCCGAATATGGTGGTCATGACACCATCGGACGAAAACGAATGCCGCCAGATGCTCTACACCGGTTATCAGCACGAAGGCCCGGCGGCGGTGCGTTATCCACGTGGCAGTGGCACAGGTGTTGAGCCAACCACAGAAATGCAGGCACTGGCGTTGGGCAAAGGCATTATGCGTCGTCAGGGCAAAGCCGCCGACGGTAAGCGTGTTACCATTCTCGCCTTCGGTGCGCCTCTGCGTGAAGCCCTGCTGGTGGCGGCAACGCTGGATGCCAGTGTGGCCGATATGCGTTTTGTTAAACCACTGGATACCGGGCTGGTATTGCAACTGGCGGCTGAGCACGATCTGCTGGTGACGCTGGAAGAAAACGCCGTGATGGGCGGTGCTGGCAGCGCCGTGCTGGAAGTGCTGGCGGCGGCCAATGTGCAGGTTCCGGTGCTGACGCTGGGCATTCCTGACCGTTATATCGAACACGCCTCTCCGGCACAGCAACAGCGCGATATTGCCATGGATACTGACGGCCTGCTGCACAGCATCAGAGCACGTCTGGCAAACGCTTAACGCCGAATGCAGGGCGGGGTCCGGCTGAGTGCCGGGCCTGCGCTCTTAACTCCCCGGTCTTTCTTCTCTTCCTTCCTGTTGGCCACACGGCCAGATTTTTTTTTGCGGCTAAACTGAAACGTTAACAGATCCGGATCTGCTGGCGGGCCGTGCGTTTGCCATTTACGCAGCTTGTTGCCCGGTCCGGCTTGATGCTGCTAACGGAGGCCTTTTTATGCTGACAGATGGTTTACAGGAGCTGGTCCGGGAAAAACACGGCCGCCTGCTGATCGTTGATGATGAAGAAGCCGTGCTGCAGGCGCTGAACCGGTTATTTCGCCGTCAGTATGATGTGGTCGTGCTGACCAGCGGTACGGCAGCGCTGGAATTATTGCAGCAGGAAAGCTTTGACCTGATTATTTCCGATATGCGTATGCCGGGCATGAGCGGCGCGGAGCTGTTAAAAAACTGCTTTGAGCAGCATCCGGAGATGATCCGCATTCTGCTTACCGGTTACTCCGATCTTGAGTCGGCGATCAAAGCGGTGAATGAAGGCAATATTTACCGCTACATCTCCAAGCCGTGGGACAACGATCAACTGCGCAATGTGGTCGCCGAGGCGCTGGAAACCCGCGACCTGAAAGCCGCCAACCTTAAACTTAACGCCCACATCAGTGAACAAAACGAAGAGCTGGCGCGCCTGAACCGTGAGTTGCAGGATAAATATCAGCAAAAATCCGAGCAGGTAGGGGAGGCGGAAGCCAAGCTGAGTGATGCCTATCGCACCTTGCGGCAGGAATTTAACAGCATGGTGCACATTCTGGTGGGCATCATGGAAGCGCGTAACGGTGAAGAAAAAGGCAGCAGTGAGCGCCTGGCGCGACTGGCAAAATTATTCGCCGAGTTTTCCGGTCTGGAAGGGCAAACCATTCAGGACGTGTATTACGCTGCGTTACTGAAAAATATTGGCAAGGTATCGTTGCCTGACAGTGTGCTGGGTAAAGCGCTGACGCAAATGAGCACCGCCGAGAAAACGGCCTACGCGCACTTTACTATCAACGGTCAGACCAGCCTGATGCTGCTTGAGCCGCTGCAGAATGTAGCCAACATTATCCGCTCGCATATGGAGCTGTATAACGGCAAAGGTTTCCCTGACAAACTTAGCGGCAATGCCATTCCGAAAGAGTCGCGCATTCTTCGTATCGTCAGCGATTACGTAGAGCTGCAACGGGAGCATAACTTTCTCGGTGAAACCCTGGATGAAGCAACTACCAGAGCCTATCTGCTGAAAATGGCCGGTCAGCGCTACGATCGTGAGTTGCTGGACGTGTTTACGTCCGTACTCGACGATTTTGAAGAAGGTGTGGTACCGAATCTGGAGCGTGTCGACATCAAAGAAGCCCGTATCGGTATGGTGCTGGCGGGTAATCTGGTCAGTCCGGCGGGGGTTGTGCTGCTGTCAGAAGGTACGGAGCTGACCGCGCGTCATGTGGATAAGCTGCAGGCCATGGAGCGGCAATTTGAAGGGCATGAAATAAAACTGCACGTGCGGCGGGAATCCGCCGCAAAAAAATAGCAGAAGCTTACGACTGTTCGCCGGTGCTATCCGCAATATCATCATCCTGATGGGTGACAATACCGTTGGCAGACTGCGGCAGGTAATGTCCCAGTTTGCTGGCTTTGGTGTTCAGATAACCATCGTTGTGCGGGTTGCGCCCCACCTGTAACGATACCCGCTCTACCACCTCAACACCGGCTTCGCTCAGTGCTTTTACCTTGCGCGGGTTATTGGTCATCAGACGGATGGCGTGAATGCCCAGGTGATCGAGCATCGGCCGGCACATACTGTAATCGCGCATATCGGCGCCAAATCCCAGCTGTTCGTTAGCTTCCACGGTATCGGCTCCCTGATCCTGCAGGTGGTACGCGCGGATCTTATTCAACAAGCCAATGCCGCGGCCTTCCTGACGCAGATACAACACCACGCCACGGCCCGCTTCGGCCACTGCGCGTAATGCCTCTTCCAGCTGATAGCCACAGTCACAACGCATGCTGAACAGCGCATCGCCGGTCAGACATTCAGAATGTGCCCGGGCAAGCACCGGCTCGCCATCGGCAACATCACCCATCGACAGAGCAACGTGCTCTTTGCCGTTGGCGCTGTCTTCAAAGCCAGACATAGTAAAAACGCCGAACGGAGTCGGTAATTTGGACGAAGCAATGAATGTGATACTCAATGGGAGCACTCCTGGGTAAAACAGGGCGCGTATTCTAACAGTCCGGTACAGCCCTGCCTAATGCGATGTCGCCAAAGACCGGTCGATATAAACCGGCACGGAACCTGTTCGGCACCTCCATTGCCCGCACATTGTCCGCAGCGAAACCCCGACAGATACAATAAAATGCAGCAAACAGGCGTAAACACGCAGGAAATGTCGCTGAGCTGCGTTTGAAAAGTACAGTAGAATCGGCAGGTGCAGCGTCTGTGCAGGCGTTATTTGCCGCTCACCGAACAATGAATACAGGAAACCGACCCAATGATCTGGCTGCTGTTGGCGGCATTAGTGCTCGCTATTCTTATTTTGCCCGGCGTCTGGGTGCAGCGCGTGTTGAAAAAACACAGCGGCCGGCGTGATGACTATCCGGGTAATGGCGGCGATATGGCGCGCCATCTGCTGGCCAAACTGCAATTGGACGATGTGCAGGTAGAAGCCACCGATCAGGGTGACCACTATGACCCAGGCAGCAAAACCGTGCGTCTGAGCGCCGATAAATTTAATGGAAAAAGCCTGACCGCCGTGGTCGTGGCCGCTCATGAGGTCGGTCATGCGCTGCAGCACGCGCGTAAAGAAACCCTGTTTCAGAGTCGCATCGGCTTTGCCGTGCTGGCTTACTGGATGCAACGTGTGGCCCCGTTGGCGCTGCTGCTGGCGCCTTTATTGGCGGCGGTTGCGCCCGGAGCTTCGCGCTTTGCGCTTATTATTGCCGTTGGCGCGATGCTGATCGGCACGCTGGTGCATATCGTGACCCTGCCGGTGGAGTGGGATGCCAGCTTTGGTAAAGCACTGCCGATGCTGCGCGAAGGGGAGTATCTGGACGAGCGCGATATGAAAGCCGCGCACAGCATTCTTACAGCGGCGGCATTAACCTACGTCGCCGCGTCGCTGGTCAGCCTGCTTAATATTGGCCGCTGGTTGCGCTATTTACGCCGTTAGCCGCTGCGGGAGTCTGCGGTTGTCGTGTTGCCACGGTATTTTTCGCGCCTCAGAAATAGAAACAGAAACAGTGACGTGGCCGTGCCGCGTTATTCCGGGATTGCCCTGTTATTATGCCGCTTCCAGGAACTCTTGCCGGGAACGCTTACCGGACATTCTCACCAGGGACATAATAAATTGAACATTCTTACTCTGATTAAAATACCGCTTATTACCAGTGTGCTTCTGCTGACGGGTTGCATTGATGGTTTTGAAAAACATCTGCAAGACGCCATCAGTCTGTATGGCGAACGCAAAGTGCAATACAGCGAACAGACCGGTGGCGCCACCGATGCTTTGTTTGACCGCTTGATTCTGACAGAAACCCTGCTGCTGCCGGTTGCCAAAACCTATGATGCGCGTGCTTATCCGTTTAGCGAACAGGGCATTGCGATTATTCAGAACGACTTTGTGGCGATGGACGATAACCGTGGCTTTGATTACCCGTTACCGCCCGCTGCAGAGCTGAGCGCAGAACTGGAGCAACAGGCGCAGGATATTATTCAGTCATTATTTACCATCGACGGCCAGGATGCGTTCGCCGTCAGTGATACCGTCAACAGCGTATTGCGCAGCATTGCTGCGTTTGAGCACCGGCATAATGTTTACCTGCCGATGAGTAAGCATCTGATTGAATCGCTGGGCTATGGTGCGCTGCACAGTCTGTATTATCGCTGCGACAGCAACAATAAAACCTATCGGCTGGGACAGGATCTGATGGCGCTGCAACTGCTGGCGATTAAAATCGGTAACCCGCTGGATTACGATCGCGCTGCTAATATATTTCATCAGCAGCGTGTCGGCGTACTGCTGAATGATTTGCCTCATATTCCTTTTTTGCAGGAATACGACCAATACATAATGAACGACAAAGACCGCCTGCAGCATTGCCTGCAAGCGTTTTAAGCCCGGATTGATTGACGGAAAAACGGCTATGACTATTGAATTTATCTACCACCCGGCCATCGTGCCCGGCGAAGACAGTCCGCAAACGCTCAGCCTGTATTTTCTGGGCGAGCGCCTGCTGCTGAAGCCCGAGGTGATGGACAATGCAGAGCACATCCTGCCGTGGACAACCGATTCCGTTAATCAGGACCCACGGCTGGAATTATTACTCGGCAGTGTTAATGGTGTGCCGTTGCGCGTGGTTGGCCTGGCGGATATTCCGCCGGGTTTTGAAGACGTCGCATTGCGCGATTACCTGCTGGCCGCCAGTGACGACATTTTCCGCGTGGTGAATGCTGCCGCACAGTTACGTTACTGGCGCAGCACGCAGAATTTCTGCAGCCGCTGCGGCACGCTGTTAAAACCGATTATTAACGACCGCGCTTTAATGTGTCCGTCGTGCAGCTATCGCTCTTATCCGAAAATATCCCCGTGCGTGATTGGCGTCGTGCGTAAAGGGCGGACATTATTGCTCGCCCATTCCAATCGCCATCGCACCGCCATGTACTCCTGTTTGGCCGGTTTTATTGAAGCTGGCGAAACCGCCGAAGAAGCACTGGCGCGGGAAATATTTGAAGAAGCCGGAATCCGGATTAAAAACTCGCGCTACCTCGTCTCCCAGGCCTGGCCATTTCCGCACCAGTTAATGCTCGGATATTTGTGCGACTACGACAGTGGTGAGCTGAATATCGACACCACAGAACTGGAAAGCGCCGACTGGTTTGATATCGACAACCTGCCGCAACTTCCGGCGCCACAGACCGTGGCGCGAAAATTAATTGAAGCCGCAGTGGAGCAAGTACGAAACGAATAAGACGGCAGCCAGGGTGAATGAATTTTCTGGTGATATTCGTGTCAGTATTGTGCGTTGATCGATTTCTTTTTAAGCCGTAATCAGCCATCATTCGGCCAATAAATTTTATGCCGGGTAAATACTTGCGAACCCGGTATAACCGACCTTCTCAGTCTGCCCGATAAGCACCGCAGGCAAGAAAACAAGGACAGGAAATGGAGCTCCCGTTACAGGTCGTGCAGGACCTGGCCCCGGATCAGTCATCTCTGGGCGCTGCAAAAAAACTGCTTAACACCGCTAAATGGCCCATGTTGGGGCTGGCATCTGAGTTGAATACCATTTGGGGCCAATGTCAGGGCTCCGGGGCGAACCCCTATCTCACCATGGCTGACGTTGCCGATCATGGTTACAAATGTACCTGCCCATCCAGAAAATTTCCCTGTAAGCATGTGCTCGCTCTCATGTGGATCTTCAGTGAAAGCCAAACCAGTTTTGTCGAAGCCACGCCGCCGGAATGGGTCGCCGAGTGGCTCTCCCGCCGTCGACGCAGTTCGTCTGCTGCTGCCAGTACAGACGAGCCGAAAGCCGTCGTTGTAAAAGATATTGCCAGTGCCGGTAATGATGAGCCGGTGCTCAGCGCGGAAGAACTGGCGAAAAAAGAAGCGCAGCGACAAAAGCGCGCCGAGAGTGCGATGCAGGCTACCGAACAGAGTATCCGCGAGGGTCTGGGTGAGCTTGAATTGTGGATTCGTGACCAGCAACGCACCGGCCTGGCCGGGCTGCTGAAAGATCTGCGCCCGCGTGTGCGGCGTATTGCGGCGCGCCTGGTCGATGCCAAAGCCAGCACGCTGGCGGCACGGGTAGACGAGTTACCTTCATTGCTGGCCGGACTGCCAATGGAACGCCAACTGGCACGTCTGGTGGAAGAGTTGGGCATGTGGGTACTGTTATCACGTGCATGGCAGGCAGCCCCTCAGGACCCGGACGCACGCCGTGCTCTGCTCGGAGCAGAGAACCGGGAGCAGCTTCTGCACAGCCAGCAGACGCCCGTTAACGGACGTTGGCTGTGTGTCGGAGAACGAATTGAAACCCGTCGCGATGGACTGGTGAGCCATGCCACCTGGTTGTGGCCGCTGGATGGCCAGTGCGCTTCTGCTGCCATGTTGCAGGACTACAGCCCGGCTTCTGCCGGTAAGCGCGAGGCCAGTCTCAGGGTCGGCACCCAGATCGAAGGCGAGCTGGTGTTTTACCCTTCACGAATGCCTGAGCGCGCGATATTGGCTCAGTACAGGATTGTTGAGACTGAAGCCGTGTCATGGCCCGGCGCCGTGGAGCAGAGTCCGCAACAGGCGCTGTTCTCGCTGCGTCGCACATTGCCATGGCAGCGCGCAGTTCCGCTGCTGCTTGGCGACTGCTGTCTGATGCAGGACAAAGACGCGGGCTACTGGCTCAAAGCCGGCGAGCAATTGCTGCCGCTGGCGAATAACGATCTGCCCTTGCTGGCCCACGGCGAGCATTTGGCGGCCTTTATTTCCTGGGACGGCGCGAAGGCAGAGCTGCTGTCGGTTGTGTCTCCTCAGTGGGGGATGATTGCATGCTGACCCTTGAAACCCTGACGCAGGATCTTGCACAGGTCGATGCCTTAAAGCAGGGCTGGTTAATGGGCGATGGCGGTACAGCCGCCGCACTGCCGCCACATTGGCCGCAGCCTGACGGCGCAAATGATGATGACCGCGCGCTGCTGGCTCTGGCGTATTGCAGTCAGTACCCTTTGCTGGAGCAGGTCGCCGCACCGCAACAGCTGCAGCCGCTATCGGCCTTGCCGATGCTGGGTTTGCCGACGCTGGCGACGGAGTGCCGCCCGGCCTTCCGGCAGATACTGTCCGCGTTGAGTAAGCACGAAGGCCTGTATTGGCGGCTGTTCAACCTGTTGGTGAGCCGTGGTGTGGTACCGCATCCTCTGGACTGGTTGCCGACCGCCAATGAAAACCGTTTACCGGCGGCGTTTGCCCCCTGGCTGCGCTGGGTTGGCAGCGCGGATATTGCCCTGACAGAAGCCAGTTGGGGTGATTTCAGCCCGGCAGCGCGGCTTAATGCCCTGCGCGAATTGCGCCGTGATGCCCCGCACGATGCCCGCTCGTTACTGGCCTTAATGGCTCCGTCTGAACCGGCGGATAAGCGCTTTGACCTGTATGAATTGCTCAGTTTGGGGTTGAGTGACGACGATTTAACCTTGCTTGAAACACTTCAGCAGGACCGCTCACAGAAGGTAAAAGAACTCGCCACGCGCTTTAAAATGCGTCTTGGCGAGCAGGGGCAGCAGGCACAGGATGAAACCATCACTGAGTTACAGGGCTGGCTGACCCGTAAAACCCGAGGCTTGCTGCGCCGCGAACCTCTGTTGCTGGCACCGGAACTGAAAAGCAGCGTGCAATACCGGGACCGCTGTCAGGCACTGGCCAGCGTATCGTTGCCTGCGCTGGCCGCCAGTATGGAGCTGACGCTGGATGCGTTGCTGGAGCAATGGTCGTTTGCGGATAACCACGGCAAAGGCAATCACAGTCCGAATGAATCTCTGCTGCACAACATCGCCGCCAGCCTGCCGGTAGCGCAGGTGATGCTGGCCGCCCAAAGGCTGTTGCAGGCCGCCGCTGATGACGGCACCGATCCCTCTTTATCTCTGCGTATTCTGGCTCCGAGACTGAGCGAAGAAGCCTGTATAGGGCTGGCCGGGCATCTGCTTGCGCGCAGCGACCTGCTGCCCAATACCCTGGGTATTTTGTTTGCTGAAGAATGGCGCTGGCTCAGCCCTGAAGTGTTCAGCCAAAGTCCGTCAGCGGCTTTGTTAATACAACGCCTCAAAGCACTGGCCAGTGCAGGCGAGTCGCAGGATTCCGATTACTCGCTGACACTGGCGATGCAACAAATTGGCTTGTGTCTTAACTATGACTGCGCGCAATGGCTGTTGGCGCAGGTAACAAACATGGGGTTATCACCCCTGCATCCCTTACTTGAACATTTGAAATTTAACGTGAGTCTGAAACAGGAAGGACGAAAAGATGAGTGACGTATTAAGGCAACCGGCAGAAGTCATTTATCAGGCTGAGCTGGACGCTCTGAAGGCAGAAGATCAGGGGCAAAAACCGGAAAACTGGCAGATGACCCCGAAGAGCGTGGTTAAGTACTTACTCGGTGGCAACACCGCCTCGGGTGTGGAAATCAGCCCCAAGTACATTGGCAGCCGACGCCTGATAGAAACCGCCGTCGCCACCCTGGCCACCGACAGAGCGCTGCTGCTGCTCGGCGTGCCGGGCACGGCCAAGTCCTGGGTGTCTGAGCATCTGGCTGCCGCCATCTGTGGCAACAGCTCCCGTGTGATTCAGTGCACGTCGGGGACCGATGAAAACCAGATCCGTTACGGCTGGAACTATGCCCAGCTGCTGGCCAAAGGGCCGAGTAAAGAAGCGCTGGTACCGACGCCGCTGTTCCGCGCCATGGAATCCGGCAGTCTGTGCCGGCTGGAAGAGCTGACGCGTATGGGCTCCGATGTGCAGGACACCCTGATAACCGTGCTGTCAGAAAAAATGCTGCCGGTGCCGGAGCTGAACGAGGTGGTGTTCGCCAAACGCGGTTTTAACATCATCGCCACCGCCAATAACCGCGATAAAGGCGTTAATGAACTGTCATCGGCGCTGAAGCGTCGTTTCAATGTGGTGGTGCTGCCGCTGCCGGATGATATGGAACAAGAGATCGAAATTATCCGTCGCCGGGTGGCTGAAATGGGACAAAGCCTGTCGTTACCGGTGCCGGAAAGCGCCGGCAAAGAAATTGAAAAAGTCGTGACCATTTTCCGCGAACTGAGAAGTGGCACCACGCTGGACGGCAAAATGGCCCTCAAAGTGCCTTCGGGCACACTCTCCACGGCCGAGGCTATTGCCGTCATGGTTGGCGGCCTGAGTCAGGCGGCGTGGTTTGGTGATGCGTCATTTGGTGCGGCCGATATCGGTGCCAATCTGTTGGGCGCAATCGTTAAAGACCCGGTGCAGGATAAGCTGGTGCTTGAAGAGTATCTCGAAACCGTGCTGAAAAAGCGCAAGGACTACAGCGATTACTATCACAGCATCAACGAGTTGCTTTAAGCCGGAACCAGCAGAGAACCGATGCCCATGAAGGAAATTCACTATTTCGGCATTCGTCATCACGGCCCGGGTTCCTCCAGGCGTTTGCTGGCGGCGCTGGAGCGGGTACAGCCTGCGGTTGTGCTGATCGAAGGCCCGGCCGACTGCAGCGAACTGCTGCCGTTTCTGGCCAGCACAGGGATGACGCCGCCGGTCGCGCTGTTGTCGTTTGTGACCGATGAGGTTGGCCACAGCATTTATTATCCGTTTGACGAGTACTCGCCCGAATATCAGGCCTGTCGCTGGGCGCTGCAGGCGGGTGCTGATGTTCGTTTTATTGATCTGCCGGTCTCCGTGCAGCTGGCGGCCGCCGTTGCTGAAGCGGGTGAAGATCACAATGCCGATGATGCTACAGACGATGCCGGTGGCGAAAATCGTGATGTTGAAGGCACGGATACTGAATCCCCTGATACCGAAAACACTGCCAGTGCCGGCAGTCAGGCGCTGCGCCTTGACCCTATCTCCGTATTGGCGCGCCTGGCGGGTTACGACGACGGTGAAAGCTGGTGGAATCATATTGTTGAGCAGGGTGCCGATGATGATCCGGCGGTCTTTGCTGCGCTGGAGCAGGCTATGGCCGAGCTGCGCGGCGCCATTCCCAATGACAGCCCCAGGGAAGTACAGCGCGAAGCTTACATGCGCCTGCAGATTGCTGACGCGGCGAAAAAGACCGACGGCCCGGTCGCCGTCATTTGCGGTGCCTGGCACCTGCCGGGGTTAAAGGCAAAAGTCAGTCAGAAAGACGATAAAGCGCGGCTGAAAACCTTGCCCGCCAAGCTTCCGGCCAAGCGTGTTAATTCAACCTGGATTCCCTGGACCAGCCCGCGTCTGGCCAGCGGTTCGGGCTACAGCGCCGGGGTATCGGCACCCATGTGGTATCGCCATTTGTGGCGCTTTGGCCAAAACGAAGCGTCATTGGCGCGCTGGCTGGCTCTGGTTGCCGAGCAGTTACGCCAGGCCGGGTTGTTGGTGTCTACCGCGGCGGTGATAGAAACCGTGCGTCTGTGTCACAGCCTGGCGGTTATCCGTGATCGTCCCAGTCCGGGGTTTGAAGAAGCCCGTGATGCCACCATTGCCAGCCTGTGCGGTGGTGACGTTTTGTGGTGGCAGCAGATTTCCCAGCAACTGTTGCTGGGGTCGTTGGTGGGCGAAGTCCCCGCCGATGTGCCTTTGGCACCTCTGCTGGACGATCTGCAACAGTGGCAAAAGAAGACCCGCCTTAAAAGCGAGGCGTTGCCACGGGAATTGTCACTGGATCTGAGAAGTGAACCCGGGCAACTGAAGTCCTGGCTGCTGCACCGCCTGCGGCTGCTCGATGTCCCCTGGGGCGAACAGGCCGGCAGCGGCAGCAGCCGTGGTACATTCCGCGAACGCTGGGTGATTGCCTGGCAGCCGGAGTTTGCGGTGCAGCTGGTGGAAAATCAGATCTACGGCAGCTCACTGGCGCAGGCCGCCGCCGAGCGCACCATTGAGAAGATGCGCAGCCAGCGCCAGCTGGGCGAACTGGCTAAGTTGCTGCTGGCGGCGCTGGAAGCCGAACTGCCGCAGGCGGTGGAGCAAGGATTCTCGCTGCTGGCAGAGCGCGCGGCTCACACCGCTGAAGGGTTGGATCTGCTTGATGGCCTGCCGCCGCTGGTGGATATCAGCCGTTACGGCACGTCCAGAAATTTGTCGCTGGCCCACGTCAACGGCCTGATTGAACGGCTGGCGGTGCAGGCCTCACTGTCTTTGCCGGTTGCGGTGCGACAGCTTAACGAAGAAGAAAGTACACACTACCGGCATGCCATCGCTGATGCCCATGCTCAGTTAGAGCTGGCGCAGGTTAACGACAGCGTGATGGAAGGCTGGTGGCAAGCGCTGCAGGAAGTGATGCACAGCAACCTGTGTGATGCGGGCGCGCGTGGTCTGGCCAGTCGTTTGTTGTATCAGGCTAAGCGCCTGAATGAAGACCGTTTGCAGCAACTGATGGCGCGCATGCTGTCACCGGCAAATCCTATCCATGAAGCCAAAGGATTTTTCGAAGGCTTTTTCAGCGGTGCGGCTGAGCGGCTGCTCTACGACCCCCGCTTGCGGCAATTGGTCGACGACTGGTTGGGGTCGCTGGAAGAAGACGCCTTTATCGACAGTCTGCCACTGCTGCGGCGGGTATTTTCTGAGCTGGACGCCATGGAGCGCCGGCGTCTGCTGGATGCACTGCATGCCGGTGAGGTACGTACCAGTACCGCGTTTGCCGTCAACGAAACCCTGGTGTCCCAGTGGTCTGCGCATCTGCAGGGGCTGGGCAAATTGCTTGCGGGAGATAAGCAATGGATGAATTGATGCAACAGCGTCGCTGGCAATTGGCGTTGGGAGCGGAGCAGGAAAGCACACCACTGAACGCCAGTGACAAACGCCTGAACGATGCTCTGACCGCGTTGTATGGCGATGGCTCAGATTCAGAAAAAAGCCGTGGTGGTCTCGGTGGTTCCGCTCCGCGTGTTGCGCGCTGGCTGGGCGATATCCGCGAATACTTTCCGGCATCGGTAGTGCAACTGGTGCAGCGCGATGCTTTTGAGCGGCTGGGGCTGAGGCAGATGCTGCTTGAACCTGAGTTTCTCCAGGCCATGGAGGCCGATGTGCATCTGGTCGCCGATCTGGTCAGCCTGGGTAACATGATGCCGCAAAAAACCATGGAAACCGCGCGTCAGGTGATTCGCAAAGTGGTGGATGAACTGATGGCGCGGCTGGAGCAAAAAACCGCCGAAGCTATTCGCGGTGCGGTCGACAGAGGTAAGCGTACCCATAGGCCACGTCACAGCGATATTGACTGGCACCGCACCATCGCCGCCAACCTGCGCCATTATCAACCCGAGCTGGCGACTGTTGTGCCGGAAAAGCTGGTGGGCTTCAGCCGCAAACAGCGGCGACTGGTGGACCTGGATGAAGTGATTCTCTGCGTCGATCAGTCGGGCTCTATGGCCACCTCGGTGGTGTACAGCTCAATTTTTGCTGCGGTAATGGCTTCCATTCCTGCGGTGAAAACCCGGCTGGTGTGCTTCGATACGGCGGTTGTCGATTTAACGGATGAACTGGCCGATCCGTTACAGGTGTTGTTTGGCGTGCAGCTGGGTGGCGGTACCGACATCAATCAGGCTGTGGCCTATTGCGCTGATAAAATCGAACGGCCGGCCAAAACGCACCTGATTCTGATTACCGATTTGTACGAGGGCGGCGATGCCGATGCGCTGAAAGCGCGGGTGGCGGAGCTGATCCGCCAGGACGTTAATGTCATCACGCTGCTGGCGCTGAGCGACGATGGCAGACCGTCATACGACAGCCAGATGGCGGCTGATTTTGCTGCCATCGGCAGCCCGGTGTTTGCCTGTACGCCAGACAGATTTCCGGAACTGATGGCGACGGCGCTGAAGCGGGAAGATGTATTGCAGTGGGCCGCTGACAGCGGAATTGCAGCGGTCCGGCCGGCGGAATAAAACGCGGTATTAAAAAGCAGGCTCCGGCCTGCTGCTTCACCGTTTGGAGTGACATTGTGTCACTCCAAACCAATTCGATCGGCCGTTATCCTGGGTTAGTGAAGCTGGCAGCGAGTTACCCGTTTTTTGCACCAAAGGCTATTTTGTTGTTATCCAGATCACGCACATAAGCTGAGAAACGCGGCCCTCTCTGGCCGGGTTTGCCTTCACAGCTTCCGCCTAATTCAATGGCTTTGTTATACAGCCGGGTAACTTCATCCTCAGAATCAAGGCTGAAACCCAGCATGGTGCCATTGCCATTGGTTGCGCTGTTCTGATCGAAAGGAATCGCCACAGCGAAGGCCGCGTCTTCATCCTCGCCCTGCCAGAACGTCATCCGCTCGGTCGCGAAGGTCTGACGCATTTCGGTATGTTCGAACAATGCATCATAGAACTTAACCGCCGCTTCCATATTGTTGGTGCCAAACACAAAGTAATTCATCTTCATCATGGTTCTCCTTCTGAAAGCAGCGAGGATAGCGGCGGCTGGTGACAGAAAGTGTCAGTAGCGTTTATGTGGCAAGGCTTGGCTGGCATGCGAGGGATCGCAGGTATGGCCAGCTCCTGCGACATGTGTTGCTGCAACGGTTTTGCAGCATATTAATGTGCCAGCAGGCTGGCGAATTATCCCAGCGCCAGCACTGTTCCCTGCAATACCAGCAAGCCAAAAACCCCCGCCAGTACATCATCAATCATTATGCCGAAACCGCCGTGCACTTTGGCATCCAGCCATTTAATCGGCCAGGGTTTGAGAATGTCGAAAAAGCGGAACAGCACAAAGCCGTACAGCAGCCAGCCAAGGTCGGTGAGCACATCGCCGCTGTGCGGCAACCACAGCAGGGTTATCCACACGCCAATCCATTCGTCCCAGACAATGCCGCCGTGATCGTGTACACCGAGGTCGCGTGAGGTGATTTCGCACAGCACGACGCCTAAGGCAAAACCGGCAACCAGAATGCTCAGATACGGCAGTGTTGGCATACCCTGTAATAAAAAAAACCAGACGGGTAATGCCGCCAGTGTGCCGAAGGTACCGGGTGCTTTGGGTGCCAGGCCGGAACCTAAGCCAAAGGCCAGTAAATGAATGGGATTTTTAAGATTGGGGCGTACAGCAGACTGGTTGACTGAGTTGCTCACAGGGTTCTCCGGCTGACCTGTTTCAGGCCAGCATCTGACCCTCTTGAATAGCGGTGGATGATAGCAGCCGGGCGGGATTAATTTCCATGATGGTAACGTCTTTACCGCCAATGCGTACGCCTTTCAGCCAGCCTCGGGCAAAGGGCGGCATATAGTCTTTCTGTTCTTTTTCCAGTTGGGCGGCGCTGCAGCTGAACACTTCACCTACGTCATCGACACGCAGACCGAGGGTTTGTTGTTCGTTGCTTTGCAGCATGATCACGGTCGGGCGGATGCTGCTGCGTACCATGGTGTTCACGTCGGCAAACAGGTCGCGCAGGCGCTGCATGGTGCTGGTTTCTTGTTCCTGCAAAATGGCGAGGGCGGCTTCGCTCTGGTCGTTATCACGCATTGCTAATAATTCGTCGGCCAGAGCGTGAATGCGTTTGTGCGGTTCATCAAAGCTGCGCAGCACATGTTGCAGCTGGGTGTCATCGGTGCGGAAATTATCGTACCACTGGCCGAATTTGCATTGATGCGGATCGCGCGCCAGATCAAAGCTGCCGCCATGCAGCAGGCAGTTTTTTAAGCTGTTAAGCCAGTTGATATGGTCCTGCTCGCGCGCCTGCAGTAATTCCAGTAATTCAAGGCTTTTGCTGCGCTCGGATGGCTGATTGAGCAGACGGGCCAGCGACAGAATGATGCAGGCCTGACCTTCAAACTCCACCATGTCGAATTGCTGGCCCTTGCCGGTGGCCACCTGGGTGGGTGTGAGGGCACTTTCAGCGGCAATAAAACGCACGCTTTCAATGGGTACGGCAAAGTGCTGGCGGGCGTGGCGGAAGCTTAGATAGTCCATGCGGAGTCCTTGCGTGGCATCGGGCGGTGGTGGGCTTAAGGCCTGTTCACGCTCATAAGAATATGCCAAGTATAGACCGCGATATCTGTCTTGCCGGGCTGTCTGCGGCCTGTCTGTTCAGAGGGTATCGATGGGGTCGATATCCAGATTCCAGCGCACCTTTGATAAGCCCTTATGCTGCTCCAGAAAATGCACCAGCGCCGCAGCGGTACGGTGCAGCACACTGCGTTCGGCAGCGTAAAACTGCAGCTGAAAACGGAAGCGGCCATTGCGCCGTTCCATAATGGCGGGGAAGGGGCCAAGCAGAGTCACCGGCGCTTGCCAGCTGGCGCCGCTGTGGGTTTGCAGCCATTGCTGCACAAAGGCGCGCGCCTGTTGCAGCAGTTGCTGCGCCTGCATGCGGTCTTCGCATTCGCTGCGCAGTAACGCCATATGGCTGTACGGCGGCAGCTGCTGCTGTTGGCGCTCCTGTAATAACGACAGCGCCAGCGCGTGGTAGCCGCTGTCGAGCAGCAGATTGAGCAGCGGATGGTCGGCGTACAGGGTCTGAATCCATACTTCACCCGGCGCTTCTTCGCGTCCGGCACGGCCGGCCACCTGACAGATTAACTGCGCGCTGTGTTCCATACCGCGGAAATCGGCGCTGAATAAACCGGCGTCGGCGTCCAGCACCACCACCAGAGTGACATCGGGAAAGTGGTGGCCTTTGGCCAGCATCTGGGTGCCGACCAGAATGCAGGGGCCGCCGCTGTGAATATCGTCGAACAGATTATCGAACGCCTGCTTACTGCGGATGGTGTCACGGTCGACCCGGCGCACCGGCACCTGTGGGAACAGCACGGCGAGCTGATCCTGAATTTTCTCGGTGCCCTGACCAATACCTTCAACGTGCTGCCCACCACATTGCGGACACACTGCAGGAATACCCTGCTGAAAATCGCAATGGTGGCAATGCAGATGCGGCGGATATTGATGCAGCGTCAGGCGTGCATCACAGCGGCGGCATTCGGCCATCCAGCCACAGTCGCGGCAGGCCAGTAGTGGGGCAAAACCGCGACGGTTAATAAACACCAGCACCTGTTTGCCGTCACTTATATGTTTGTGCATAGCGTTCAGCACGGGTTGGGCGAAACCGGCGGTCAGTGGCTGATGCAGAATGCTGTGCAGCTTCATGCTGGGTGCTTTGGCATCCCCGGCGCGCTGGCTCAGTTTTAGGTGCAGGTATTTACCGCTGAGCGCGTTGTGCAGGGTTTCCAGCGAGGGTGTGGCCGAACCGAGCACAATGGGCACGCCCGCTTTGTGGGCCCGCACCAGAGCAAAATCGCGTGCTGAATAGCGCAGGCCATCCTGTTGCTTGAACGAGGCATCGTGTTCTTCGTCGAGAATAATCAGGCCGAGGTCGGGCATCGGGGTAAATACCGCCGAACGGGTGCCGATTAGAATACGCGCACCGCCTTCACTCACCTGTCGCCAGCCCTGCAGACGCTCGCGGTCGTTAAGGCCGGAATGCAGCATGGCGATGGGCACATTAAAACGCGCCTGAAAGCGGCGTACGGTTTGTGGTGTCAGACCGATTTCCGGCACCAGCACCAGTGCCTGTTTGCCCGCCGCAAGTACCTGCTCGATCAGACGCAGGTAGACCTCGGTTTTACCTGAGCCGGTTACGCCTTCGAGCAGGCAGGCGCGAAAATGATGCAGTTCCGGCTCAAGTGCCTTCAAAGCACTCTGCTGCTGCGGATTCAGGCTGTGAAAGCGCTGATTCTCCTGAATAACCGGCGGCAGCGGCAGCTGCTGGCGTTCTTCAATCAGTCCGGCGTCGGCCAGACTGCGCAATTGCGCCAGGCTGAAGCCCTGAGTCGTCAGCTCGCTGTGTGGCCATTGTGGGCTCTGCTGAAATAACTGCCACAGCGCCTGTTGTTTGCTGCCGCGCAGCGGTTTGGCCGGCTCGTCGGCCTGCTTCAGCCAGACCCGTTCGTCGGCCTCGCTCAGCTCACAGCCACGGCGCAGCATCGTGGGAAGCATATGCTCCAGCACTTCGCCCATGCTGTGGTGATAGTAATCGGCGAGCCAGCGGCACAGCGCCAGACTGTGTTCATCAATAAGCGGGGTATCGTCAAGGCGTGCCAACAGCGGTTTCAGCTTATTGGTCGGGACATCGGACTGATTACGGCTACTGAGAACGATGCCCAGCAGCAGCTGGCGGCCAAACTCCACACGCACACGCTGGCCGGGCTGATAGTGATCCGGTGTTTCTCCGGGCAGCGGCAAGTAGTCAAAAGTGCGGCGTAGCGGGAGGGGAAGAGCAATTTCGACAACAAAAAAGGACATGAAAAGACTTGCTGCTTAGGTCGGCTCTGGTATTATGCGCGTCCTTATTGCCCATGCAAGGGCAAGTTTTTGTAATCCAGTAGCGCGGTACTTGTGAAGAGAAGATTCGCAAGTGGCGGCGTGAAGACCCAAGAGGTGTCCCATGAAAGAAGGTATTCATCCTGAGTACGCTGCTCTGGAAGCAACTTGCTCCTGTGGTAACGTGATCAAAACCAAATCCACTAAGCCTGGTTCTATGTACCTGGACGTGTGTTCTGCATGCCACCCGTTTTACACTGGTAAGCAGAAAGTTGTTGATACCGGCGGCCGTATTGACCGTTTCAACAAGCGTTTCGGTGCCTTCAAGAAGTAAGAAGACCGAACCGAAAGAACCCGCCTTGTGCGGGTTTTTTTATGCCCGCCGTCCATGGCGGGCCCCCTGCGGGCCATTGCTGCGCAATGTTGATCAACGCTCCCGGCGTTGATGCTATGCCTGACATCTGACATCTGACATCCAACATCCAACATCCGACATCCGACATCCGACATCCAACATCCGACATCCAACATCCGACATCCGACATCCGACATCTGCTCTCACTGCGCCGCCAGCTCCCAGCTTTGCTGACAGCGCTGCATATATTGCGCATAGATCGTCAGGCCGACCGCGGGGCCAACGGCAGCACTGTCGGTGCACAGGTTGGCAATCAATTCTTCCGATACCCGGCTAAGGCGGTTAATCCGCTGCTGCAGGCTATCGCCTTCGCGTTGTTCCAGCGCCAGTGCTTTATCCACATTGGCCAGACGTTGCTGCCACTCCTGTTGTTGCGCACTGGCTTGTTGCTGCTGAGCCAGTAACTGCTGCTGTGCGGCAGTGATTTGGTGTTGGTATTCCTGCTGCGTATGCCGCCATTCAGCCCGTTCCTGCTGCTGGGTGTTTAATTGCTGCGCCAGTTGCTGCTGGCTGAATTGCAGACTCTGTTGCTGGCTCAGAAGCTGTTGCTGCAGGCCATTAATATGCTGCTGCTGGCTGAACAAGGCTGCAGCCACGGCACTGAACAGCAACAGAAAGCCGATAACCAGCGTTAATGGTCGCACGGCGGAGTGGGCTGTAGTCATCGCGTTGTTGTTCGTCCGCTGAGCGCTGATTGTGTGCTGCTGGTTTTTGCTGGTGTGGCTTTGCGTCGGCAGTACCGTGGCAGTGGCTGCAGGGTTGGTTTCGCTCAGCAGGAAGCGGCGGGCTTCCATCAGTTGAATCAGCGTCTGGCTGAGTTGCTGGTGTTCGTCGGCTCCGTTCGGTTGCAGCAGCAGGCTGGCGGTATGGCGTATCTGATGTTGGTAGGCGGCTTCGATATCCTGCGGCTGTTTGCTCAAAGTACCGAGCAGCTGTCTGGCGCTGGAGAGTTCTGGATCTGCCATGGCGGAAGCGTGTGTGTTCGGTGTCATCGTTTGGCTCCTTCAGGCGATGAAATACTGCTGACATCCTCGTCCTCCCGGTTGATGGCGGCAATCAGGCGAAGCGGCGAATCTCCATGTCATGAACGATGAGTGCGCCAATGTTGTCAGAGCGGTTGCAATGACATTGCAGCGGCCAGATGACCGCTGTATGACGGCCACCTTGTTTACGGCGTTCATCGGCGCTGGCTGATTGGCGTAGTGGCCGATCTGTTACTAAACTTATCCTGCCATTTGTATACAGAGAGATTTTTGTGCCAAAACATGAAGAAGGCGAAGAAGAACTGAGCGAAGCTCAGCGTCTGGCGATGCTGGAAGACACGGTATCCACCAATCGGGTTGTGCTGATGGTGATCGCGATTCTGGCGGTAGTGGCAATTTCGGTAGCGGTAACCATTGCAGTGGTTAAAGTTATGCAGCCGGATGTGGCGTATGCCGACATTAAAAGCTTTGCCAAACTAGAGCGTGATGTCGAGATTCTGAAAGAGGCTGCCATTACCCATGAGCAGAATCTGGTAGATACCAAAAACATTCTCGACAGTAGCAACGCCACGGCGTTTAAAGCGTTGATGCTGGAGCAGGAAAAGAGCTATCAGCTGCATCTGAACGCGTTGAAGCAAGGCATGCGCGATCTGGCGCGTATGGTGCCGGGATCACGTACCTGGCTGGACATCTACGATGAGCAGATGAATGAGGCGCTGGCGGAAAGCCGGGCGCGCATGAACCGCTTATCGCGGCTGCAGACCTCTGAGCTGCCAAAAGTAGAAGCTACGCCGCTGCCCGACCGGGGTGAACCGGTGCCGGTGTTTAACTGAAGGCGGAGTGATTACCCGCAGGCTTTGACAGGCCCTGATAAAAACGGCGTGCACTGCATGCCGTTTTTTTATGTGCTGTATTTTATACGGCAGCGCTGGTCAGCCGCGATGGTCGGAAACAAAGGGATTGGTTCGGCGTTCGTGGCCAAAGGTTGATTCCGGGCCGTGGCCGGGAATAAACGTAATGTCGTCACCCAGCGGGAACAGTTTGTCGCGGATGGAAGACACCAGCTCGGCGTGGTTGCCCTTGGGGAAATCGGTGCGGCCGATGGAGCCCTGAAAAATCACATCACCCACAATTGCCAGCTGGTCAGCGGCGCTGTAAAACACCACATGGCCCGGCGTGTGTCCGGGGCAGTGAATCACATCCAGCTCAACCTCTCCGACCTGAACTTTATCGCCATCGTTAAGCCAGCGGTCGGGGGTAAAGATCTCGGCTTGCGGGAAGCCAAACATCGCCGATTGTTGCGGCAGTCCCTGAATCCAGAACAGATCGCCTTCCTGCGGGCCTTCAATCGGCAGGCTCAGGCGGCGCGCCAGTTCGGCAGTGCCACCGGCATGATCGATATGGGCGTGGGTCAGCAGAATTTTTTCGGCTTTTGCCCCCATGGCATTTACCTGCTGCACAATGCGCTCGATATCGCCACCCGGATCGACGATGGCGGCGGCTTTGGTGGTGTTGCACATGAGGATGGAGCAGTTTTGGGCAAAGGCGGTAACGGGAACAATGGCGACGGATAAAGACATGAACAGGCGCTCTGGTTTGCAGTAAAGGCGCAAGGGTAGCCTAACGGGAGGGATGGGAGAAGCCCGCAGGCTTCTCCCGTTGGTGCAGCAAAGTGTCGATCAGAAGGCCATGATTTTTGGTTTTATCCCGGCAAACTGCGGCATGGTCACACCGGCATCGGCATTGACGTAGGTCGGATCGGCGATGGTGTAGCGCTTACCCTGCCAGCTCCAGCTGTCGCCCTGTACGCCGCCGTTAAAGGCCACGGCGGTGGCAACATGGCCCGGGTAATCGAGAATCACGACATCCAGTCCGAGCAGCGATTCGGTTAACCAGGCAAACAGCGCGGCGCGGTCTTCGCAATCGGAGTAGGGGTAGTGCAGGGTTTCCAGCGGGAACAGATAATTTTCCTCGTGGAACTGCTCATCGTCGGTCTGATAAGCAAAAGCGGTCTGCACGAAACGCAGCAGGTGATTCACCGCTTCCTGTTCGCTTTTCCCGGCGACCACCGGACGCAACTGATTGAGCAGCGATTCGCTGGTGACGGCCGGTAAGCCGGCTTTGAAATAGTTCGGCAACGACAGCTGTGGGAAGCTGCTGAAGTAACTGACAAAGCGTTCAGGGTAGGCCACGTTGATGGTGTACGACTGATCGCGGTATTTAAATTTAAGCTGGCGCTGTTCTTCACTGCCGCCAATGGCAAAGCGGTTGGGCTGGCTGAAGTCGAGGGCGCGCGAGCCTTCGTCATGCTGGCCTTCGTAGGTAAATACTTTGCCGGGCTTCAGTGCTTTTTCATTCAGGTTGATGGCGTAATATTTTTTATTGCCGAGACGGAAAAAGGTCACGCCAAACATTTCCTGTTCAGACGTCAGCAGCAGATGGACTTTGTCGTTATAGGCGACACGGGCATCGTAACCGGCTTTTACCAGCAGGAACCAGCTGGTCAGTTTGCGGCTGGTGCTGTCTTTATGCAGGGCGCGGGCAAACTGATCAAACAGCTGCGCGCTGCCCCAGTCGTTCAGACCCAGACGCTGTGCTTCGGCCTGCAATGCCTGCACCGTTGGTTTGTGCTCGGCACTGGCCAGCTGCTGCCAGTATGAAGCTATTTTTTCGTTATTAATTTTACCGCTGAAATTGCGTTTAAATTTGGCGTTGTACGGAATCTCGACTGAGTTACCGTAAAACCCGAAACGCACTACCGGACCGCTGAGCGGAGGTTTTTTCGCCGGCTTCTCTGCTACCGGTTTATCAATAGCCGGTTTTTCAGTGGCTGGCTTTTCGCTAACCGGCGGCTTGGCCAGTGGTGGTTTTATCAGCTCCGGAGCCGGTGGTTTGGGGGCAGGAACTTCGGCGACCGGCGGCAATTTTGGCAATGTTACTTTGGGGGTGTCATCTACTGCAGGTTTGGCATCCGGCTTGGCAGAATCCGGAATTTCCGGCAGATCGACAGGCTTGGGTTCAGGATCACGCTGCTCGGCAGGCTTTACATCAACCGGTTGCCATTTCTGCTGCAGAAACTGAATAAAGGCTTTGTCGTTTTCATCCAGATAGGTTTGAAAATCACCACGGGTTTTCTTTAACCATTGTTCATATTCAGACTCGGCGCTGGCGTTCAGGGGCAGACACAGTGCTGGTAATACGCAGAGGTAAATGGGCAGTCTTGCTGGAAATTTCATCGGGATTCCTCGCATAAAAAAGCCGGCGAATGCCGGCTTCTTATTATGATCGTGCAACAGCGTTAAACGCTTACTGCATGTTGGAAATTTCAGAAGCCAGTTCGTCAAAAGACTTCTCGGCCTGGAATTTCTGCCACAGGGCACGTTCATTGTTCATAGAGGTTTTGATTGCCTGTTCCGCCAGTTTATTAACGGTGTCAGCATCCAGACCAACCAGAACTACGATACCGCCGCTTGGGGTTGGCATCTGACGGAAGATTTTAGAACCGACCAGAGTTTCTTTGGTGAGCTGTTTGGTTACAGAAGTATTAACACGATCAACGGTTTCAGAATCACCGGTACCGGTGGTTTCGGCGTACTGTTTGATCATGTTCTGCACTTCCACTTTCATGGTTTGTGCCAGTTCAACACGGGCAGCGGTAGCAGCCATTTGCTTCATGAAGTTAGGGCCGGCAGCAGATTTGTCAGCGTAACCAACAGCAGACAGATCCAGACCATCAACCGGAGCGCCACACACCCACTCAGGAGCGGCCTGACCAGAACCATCGGCGAATACGCAGCTGGCTACCGGGGCTTGAGTTGGTTGGTTAGAAGCACAGGCGACCAGCAGGGTGGTCGTCGCTACAGCGAATAAAGCGCGAAGTTTCATCTTCCTCTCCTTGAATGAAATGAGCGGTTTAATAAAAGTAAACTGCTATAAAAGGTGTGCCGAGAATAGCGGATGCTATGGCAAAATGCCACACGGGATTATGGAGGATGTGAGACGTGTCAATGATGAAAAAAACAGGGCTGTCGGCGTTGCTGCTGATGGCGGCATTGCTGCTTGGTGGCTGTGCAGGACAACCGCGAAACGGCGGAGCACCAGACTGGATTATGAATCCGGGAAGTGGCGTGGTGGCGTCCTGTGGATTCAATATCAAAGGTCGCTATGCGCAGGAGCAATGTGCGCTGATGCGAGCGCGTGAGCGGCTTGCCGCGCAGCAGGGCGTAGAAATAAGCAGCGTGTCTTATTTATCCGAACGCATGCGCAACGATGCCAGCAGCGTCAGCCTGAATAAAGAAACCCTTGAAAAGGTCAGCGGCGTAACGGTAAAGGCGCGCATCCGTGATACCTGGTATGACGCTCAGCGTGATGAATATTATGTCTGGCTGGAAAGCCATTAATGGTTAAAAAACAGGCCGGATAAGCGTTAGCGGAACCATTACGGAACAATAAATTCCGCTACCGCTTATTCAGCTCGGGTTCAGTCGCCGGTCAGTGCTGGTGGCCGCCAGCACCGTGGGCGTGCTTGTGGGCAATTTCTTCGGCGGTGGCGGCACGTACGGCAACGATATCCACTTCGAATTTCAGCGTCTTGCCAGCCAGAGGATGGTTGGTGTCGACGTCGGCCATGAAGCGACCCACTTTAACAATGGTCACCTGCCGGGTGCCCTGTTCGGTTTCTACCCAGGCGACCATGCCTTTCTTCCAGTTTTTCGCGCCCTGTAAATGCTTGACCGGCACACGCGCCACAGCCTCTGCCTGGCGTTCACCATAAGCCTGATCCGGCGTCAGGGTGATGCTGACATGCTCACCGGCTTCTTTACCGGCAACCGCCTGCTCGAAACCAGCAATCATATTGCCGTGACCGTGCAGATAAGCGATGGCTTCGCCGCCGGCATCTTTGTTCGTGCTTTCAATCAGTTGGTCCTGTTCGTCGAACAGACTGTAGTGCAGCTGTACCACGGTATCGTTGGCGATGGTCATGATGGCTTCCCCGTCAATATTAAAAGGCGCGAGTATCGGTTCCGGCCCGGTCTTTGGCAACACCACCATGTGACCAAGGGTTATCCGGCTCGCGACTTGATTTGTTCGCCGTGGCCCCCATATCGCTTATTCGTGCATCAGAAAGCAGGAAATTTTCATGACAACTATTGTATCCGTACGCCGTGGTAACGACGTGGTAATAGGCGGTGACGGGCAGGTTTCTCTGGGCAATACCGTAATGAAAGGTAATGCCCGTAAGGTGCGGCGCTTGTACAACGATCAGGTGCTGGCCGGGTTTGCCGGGGGAACGGCGGATGCCTTCACCCTGTTTGAAAAGTTTGAAGCGCAATTACAAAAGCATCACGGTCAACTGACCCGCGCCGCGGTGGAGCTGGCCAAAGAATGGCGTTCCGACCGTGCGCTGCGCAAACTTGAAGCCATTCTGGCGGTGGCCGACCATACCGCCTCGCTGATTATTACCGGTAACGGCGATGTGCTGCAGCCGGAAAACGATCTGATCGGCGTAGGCTCCGGTGGTAATTATGCGCTGGCATCCGCCCGTGCTTTGCTGGAAAACAGCGACCTCAGTGCGCGTGAAATTGTGGAAAAAAGTCTGAACATCGCGGCGGATATCTGCGTCTTCACCAATGCGAACCTGACGATAGAAGAACTGAAGGCGGAGAGTAATCAATGAGCCAGATGACCCCACGTGAAATTGTTCACGAGTTAGATCGCCATATTATTGGCCAGCACAACGCCAAGCGCGCGGTCGCGATTGCCCTGCGTAACCGCTGGCGTCGTATGCAGCTGCAACCCGAGCTGCGCGATGAAGTCACGCCTAAAAACATTCTGATGATTGGCCCGACCGGTGTCGGTAAAACCGAAATTGCCCGCCGTCTGGCCAAGCTGGCCAATGCGCCTTTTATCAAAGTGGAAGCGACCAAATTCACCGAAGTGGGTTATGTCGGTAAAGATGTGGAATCCATTATCCGCGATCTGACCGAAACCGGTCTGAAATTGTTGCGTGAGCAGGAAATGGTGAAAGTTTCCAGCCGTGCTGAGCTGGCGGCGGAAGAGCGCATTCTCGATGTGCTGTTGCCACCGGCGCGCTCCAGTACCGCGACAACCAGCTGGGACACCACCGAAGAACCGAAAGCGGAAGACAGTGCCACCCGTCAGGTTTTCCGTAAAAAGCTGCGCGAAGGTCAGTTAGACGATAAAGAAATTGAAGTCGATCTGGCGCAGGTTAATGTCGGCGTGGAAATTATGGCTCCTCCGGGCATGGAAGAAATGACCAGCCAGCTGCAGAACATGTTCTCCAACATGGGCGGCGAAAAGAAAAACAAGCGTAAACTAAAAATCAAAGAAGCCTTTAAGCAGCTGCGCGATGAAGAAGCGGCAAAAATGCTGAATATGGACGAGCTGAAAGCGCGGGCGCTGGAGCTGGTCGAGCAAAATGGCATCGTCTTTATCGACGAAATTGATAAAGTCGCCAAGCGTCACGAAAGTGGTTCCGGTGGCGATGTCTCGCGTGAAGGCGTGCAGCGTGATTTGCTGCCGTTAATCGAAGGCTGCACCGTAAGCACCAAATACGGCATGGTCAAAACCGATCATATTCTGTTTATTGCCTCCGGTGCGTTCCACCTGGCTAAACCGTCGGATCTGATTCCGGAACTGCAGGGGCGTCTGCCAATCCGGGTTGAGCTGGAAGCTCTGACTCCGGACGATTTCAAACGTATTCTGACCGAGCCGAAAGCCTCGCTGACCGAACAATATAAAGCGCTGCTTAAAACCGAAGGTCTGGACGTGGATTTCACCGCCGATGCCATTAAGCGTCTGGCAGAAATTGCGTTTGAAGTGAATGAGAGCACCGAAAATATTGGTGCCCGTCGTCTGCATACCATTATGGAACGTCTGCTCGAGCAGGTTTCTTTTGATGCTACCGATATGACCGAAGCGGTTAATATCGATGCCGCGTATGTTGAAAAGCAATTGGGCGATCTGGCCCGTGATCAGGATCTGAGCCAGTTTATTCTCTGAGACCAATGTGAATTACTCAGAGGCGCCTTAGGCACCTCTGAATCATTCTGCCGAAGCGGGCTCTGAACGATTCAGAGGGACCTTAACGCAAAAAGGGAGGCACCATTACGGGCCTCCCTTTTTTATAGGTTGCAGTGAAAACTCTCTAAATTCTGAAGCGCTCAATCAACCTGACCAATGCATCACTGCTGTCGGACAGTTTCTGACCGTACTGATCGGTTTTTACCATATTATCGGCAATATTCCCGGATGACTCCGCAATACGTACCACGTTACCGCTGATTTCGTTAGCGGCGGCGCTTTGTTCTTCTACGGCACTGGCAATGCTCAGATTCATTTCGGTAATTGTGCTGACGGTACTACTGATGGTCGAAATAGCATCCAGCGCCTGCTGTGATGTTGCGGAGGTTGATTCTGAATTTTTGACATTTTCTTCCATTGAATGCACCGCGCTGGCGGCTTGTTCCTGCAGACGCGAAATCATTTTATTAATTTCTTCGGTGGATTCCTGGGTACGCGAGGCGAGGGTTCGTACCTCATCGGCAACCACCGCGAAACCACGGCCCTGCTCGCCAGCACGGGCGGCTTCGATCGCTGCATTCAGTGCCAGCAGGTTGGTTTGCTCGGCGATGCCACGGATAACATCCAGCACCGAACCAATGGCGTCAGTCTCACTTTGCAGTCCCTGAATGACCTGACAGGACTTTTGAATATTGTCCGCCAGATTACCGATGCTGTTTTGAGTGCTTTGCATGGTTTTCATACCACTGCGTGCACTTTCGTCGACCTCACGCGCTGCGGCGGCTGCGCGTTCGGCGTTACCCGCCACCTCGTGGATGGTCTGACTCATTTCGTTAGAGCCGGTTGCCGCCAGGTCTGTCTGTTGCAGTTGATCGTCAGTGAGTCTGCGCGTGGCACTGCTTACGGTGGCAATTTCGCGGGTCAGTTGCGCCAGTAATTCAGACGCGGTTTTACTTTCACTGACGACTTTATGGATCTGGCCAATAAACGTATTAAAGGCCTGAGCAATGATGGTGATTTCATCCTGTCCTTTCGCCGGCAGGCGTTGGGTCAGATCCCCTTCGCCGCGGGCAATATCGTTCATTGCATTGGTAATGGCCTGCAGCGGCGTGCGGATACTGCCGGATACGAACATGATGACGACAATCAGCAGAATAATAAAAGCGGCGCTGGTTACGATTTGCTGAACGGCGCTTTCCCAGAATATGGTCATCACATCATCGGTATAGACACCGGTACCAACAATCCAGTCCCAGGGTTTGAACTGTTTAACGTAACTGACCTTGGATACCGGATCTGAGCTTCCGGCTTTGGGCCAGAAATAGTGGACGTAATTGCCATCGGCTTTACTTTTTGCGGCTTTAACTATTTCACGGAACAAATACAGACCGTTGGAGTCTTTAATATCGTTAACGTTTTTACCTTCCATTTCGGCTTTTGCGCCATGCACCACCACGACCGGAACCGAGTCGTTAACCCAGAAGTATTCATTGCCGTTGTAACGTAGTTCGCGAATTGCGTCTTTGGCCAGGGTTTGTGCTTCTTCTACCGCCATGCCTTGTTGGCTTCGCTGGTAATAATGATCAATCAGACTGTAGGCACTGTCGACCTGTTGCTTTACCGCCAGTTGTTTTGCATCTCTGATGGTTTCATATATGTGCTGCATTGACTGTAACTGAACCAGCAGTACACAGATAATGGCGGCACTGAGGATTACCCACAAACGGGCACGGATACTGATGTTGCGTAAAGAATTCATAGGCAGCTTAATCTCACCGATAGTAAACTACATCAGGTACAACCAGAGCCTGACACTACGACACACCATGTATGCCTGATATAAAAGTGTAGCGCGCTTTATCTGATCTGCCCGCTACCCCTATTCCCGGAGTGGCACAACAGTGATTCCAAATGCGATAAAAGTTAAAAAAGTCAGCCATTGCTTGCAGCTGACCTATGGCGAACAGTGCTATGAACTGCCGTATGAATTTTTACGGGTGTATTCGCCCTCGGCGGAAGTTCGTGGTCACGGTGTCGGTAATGGCGTGTTACAGAGTGGTAAGAAAGACGTGGTATTGCTGCGTATTGAACCCGCCGGCAATTACGCATTGAAACTGGTATTTGACGACGGCCATGACTCAGGTCTGTACGACTGGAGTTATCTCTATCATTTATGTACACATCGTGATGAACTGTGGACAGATTACCTGCAGCGCCTGCAACAGGCCGGAAAAAGCCGCGAAAGTGCGCAAATCAACTTTAAAGCCCTGTAAACGAGTCTGTTGCCGTTATACTGGACGAAACTAATGACAGGAGCCGCACCTTGACGGATTCCAAAGCACCAAAAGCCCCGTTCCATGATCCTAATGCCGAGGCCGAAGCGCAAAAATATGAAAACCCGGTTGCCAGCCGTGATGCCCTGCTGGCATTGCTGGAGCAACTGGGCCACCCGGCCACGCACGCGCAAGTCTGCGAGGCGCTGGGTGAAACCGATGAAGACCGCGTAGAAGCTCTGCGCCGCCGTTTGATTGCCATGTCGCGTGATGGTCAGCTGATCAGCAACCGTCGCAGCCAGTTTGCGCCGCTGCGCAAAGTGGATCTGGTGACCGGCATGGTAATGGGACACCGTGATGGTTACGGCTTTGTACTGCGTGACGGTGCCGATGATGTTTACCTTTCCAACCGCCAGATGAGCAAAGTGTTTCATGGTGATCGCGTTGCCGTGCAGATTCTCGGCCTTGATCGCCGTGGTCGCCCGGAAGGCAAAATTGTTGAAGTGCTGGAGCGCAATACCCTGCAAATCGTTGGCCGCTACTTTGATCAGGCCGGTGTTGGTGTTGTACAGCCGGATAACAAGCGCGTAGCTCAGGAAATTCTGATCCCGCCGGCAGGCCGTAAAGGTGCCGAGCATGGTCAGTTTGTCGTGGTGCAGATTGTTGAACAGCCTAAGCCCGGCGGTCTGCCGCTGGGTGAAGTGGTTGAAGTGCTGGGTGACCATCTGGCACCGGGAATGGAAATTGATGTGGCCATCCGCAGCCATAATATCCCGCACGAATGGCCGGATGCGGTAAAAGTCGAAACCAAAAAACTGCCGGAACAGGTTAAAGACAGCGATAAAAAACATCGTATCGACCTGCGTCAGCTGCCGTTTGTCACCATCGATGGTGAAGACGCCAAAGACTTTGACGATGCCGTCTATTGCGAACCTAACCGCAAAACCGGTGGCTGGCGCTTATACGTAGCGATTGCCGATGTGTCGCATTATGTACACGCCGGTTCTGCTCTCGATATCGAAGCTCATGGTCGTGGCAACTCAGTGTATTTCCCTGAGTTTGTTGTCCCCATGCTGCCGGAAAAACTGTCTAACGGCTTATGTTCGCTTAATCCGCAGGTTGACCGTCTGGTGATGGTCTGCGAAATGACCATCTCCAAAGCCGGTAATATTTCCAGCTATCAGTTTATGGAAGGCATCATCCATTCGCATGCGCGTCTGACCTATAACAAGGTCTGGAAAATGCTGCAGCCCGAACGTGGTGATGACGGCGATACCTGGCGCGAACACTATAAAGATGTCGTCCCCCATTTGGAAAACCTGTACGGGCTGTATAAAATTTTGCGTGGCAAGCGCGAAGAGCGCGGCGCGATGGATTTCGATTCGGTGGAAACCCGCATCGTATTCGACGCTGAGCGTAAAATTCAGGAAATTGTGCCAACCGAACGCAACGCCGCACACATGCTGATTGAAGAATGCATGCTGGCCGCTAACGTGTGTGCCGCCGATTTCTTCCAGCGTTATGACGTACCGGCGTTGTACCGTGTGCACAATGGCCCGAGCGCGGAGAAACTTGAGAACCTTAAGTCCTTCCTCGCCGAAGTGGGTTTATCCATGCCGCATGGTCAGGACCCGTCACCGAAAGATTACCAGGCACTGCTGAGCCAGATCGGCGACCGTCCGGATTCACATTTGATCCAGACCGTTCTGCTGCGCTCACTCAGTCAGGCGGTGTATAAGCCGGATAACGAAGGCCACTTTGGCTTAGCGTATAAAGCCTATACCCACTTCACCTCGCCGATTCGTCGTTATCCCGATTTACTGGTTCATCGTGGCCTGCGCAGCGTGATCCGCAGTGAACGTGAATGCAAACACGTCAAACGTGCCGATGGTGCAAAACCGCTGGCCCAGAAAACCATCTATCCGTACGACACCGCCGCCATGATCGTGATGGGCGAACACTGCTCCATGACCGAACGCCGGGCCGATGATGCAACCCGCGATGTGGTGGATTTCCTCAAATGCGAATTTATCAGCGATCGTATTGGTGAAGAGTTTGAAGGTGTTATCACCGCCGTTACCGGCTTTGGTTTATTCGTCGAATTAAAAGATGTTTACGTCGAAGGTCTGGTGCATATCAGCGGTCTGGCCAATGACTACTACCACTTCGATTCGGTGAAGCATCGTCTGGTGGGTGAGCGTACGCGCCGCAACTTCCGTCTCGGCGATAAGCTGTGGGTGCGGGTGATGAATGTTAATCTCGACGAACGCAAAGTCGACTTTGAACTGACCACCGCGCCGGTTAATGCCAAGCGCAGTAAAGCCAGTGATTTACCTAAGCCTGCACGCTTACCGCGTCGCCGTAACAAACAGGCTGATGGCAAAGTAACTGAAGAAACGCTGGAGCCAAGCCGCCAAAAAAAAGCACGGGCACCCTCGACAGAATCTGGAGATGGTGCCAAAAATGGCGGTAATAAAAGTGGCGTTAAACGCGCTGCGAAAAGCGGCGTTAAACATACTTCAGCCACTGAAAAAACTGACGCTGAAAAAGGCAAAAAGAAAAAGCCAAGTAAACGACAGAAGCTGAATGCGAAAAAGAACGTCGATGGCAAAAAAGCCGTCAATAAAAAATCGGCAAAAAAGTCGGCGAAAAAACCCGGTAAGAAACCGGCTAAGAAGATAGGTTAAGTACTCAATGAAGTTAGACGCCGTTTACGGCTTGCACGCCGTCACCACCCTGTTACAGCGCAGTCCGGATCAGGTAGTGGAGCTGTGGGTAATGAAAGGCCGTCAGGACCAGCGCATGCAGCGTGTGCTGGATCTGGCCGCAGAGCAAGGGCTGGATATCCGTGAGGCTGATAAAGGCCTAATGAATCAGAAAGCAGACGAAGGTAATCACCAGGGCATCATTGCCTGGCGTAAACCGATACAGAATAAAAACGAGAAACATCTGCCGGATATTCTCGATGGCATCAGCGGTAATGCGCTGATTCTGATTCTGGATGGTATTACCGATCCGCATAATCTGGGCGCTTGTCTGCGTACCGCCGATGCTGCTGGCGTGCAGGTGGTTATTGCACCGAAAGATAAATCGGCACCACTGAATGCAACCGTTGCGAAAGTGGCCTGCGGCGCGGCAGAAGCCGTACCATATATTCAGGTTACGAATCTGGCGCGCACCATGAAAGAACTGCAGGAACGCGGTATCTGGATTGTCGGCACCGCCGGTGAAGCCACGCACAGCATTTATCAGCAGGATTTTACCGGACCAACCGCGCTGGTGATGGGAGCTGAAGGCGCAGGGATGCGTCGTCTGACCCGTGAGCATTGCGATTATCTGGTCAATATCCCCATGGCTGGCGAAGTCAGTTCGGTGAATGTGTCGGTTGCGACCGGCATTTGTTTATTTGAGGCCGTACGTCAGCGTCAGTTAGGCTGAGCGTTAGCGCCCAATGGCAGATAAGGCGTTATCATCGGCTTTATCTGCTTTTTAAAAAATTCCCTGTCTGAAAGTATGGAGCCTTCTTCGTGGAATGGTGGAACGATTTAATTTCGCAAAATTATGACTGGTTCTGGGATGTCAGCATTGCATTGGGCATGACGCTGATCGCCGGAGCCGTATGGCGCTTTACCCGTAAACGTCTGGTTCGGTTAGCGCAGGCGACGCAAAATCGCTGGGACGATATTGTGCTGGAAGCGATTGGCGTACCGATCAGCTGGATTATTTTTACCATCGGCGCAACCTGGGTCGCGGATATTACTGCGGGCCATTTTTCTTCTGAAATTATTTCCAGTATTCCGGTGGTGCGTCAGCTGTCGCTGATTATCCTCACCGCCTGGGCGCTGTGGCGCCTTATTAACCGTGTGGAAGAGCGCCAGATTGTCAGCGGCATTGATCCTACTACGGTACAGCTGGTGGGCAAGGTGGCCAAACTCAGCGTTACTATTCTGATTATTCTGCCGATTTTCCAGCTGTTGGGCATATCCATCTCCGGCATACTCGCCTTCGGTGGTGTCGGTGGTCTGATTGTTGGTATGGCTGCCAAAGATTTATTAGCCAACTTTTTTGGCTCATTAATCGTTTACCTCGACCGGCCTTTTAAAGTCGGCGACTGGGTGCGTTCACCGGATCGCAGTATTGAAGGCACGGTGGAAAATATCGGCTTTCGCGTTACCCGTATCCGTACCTTTGATAAGCGCCCGCTGTATGTGCCGAACTCGGTGTTTACCAGTATCTCAGTGGAAAACCCATCGCGCATGACCAACCGCCGTATCTACGAAACCATTGGTATCCGTTATCAGGATTCACGCCATTTGCCGGCGATTATGGAAGGGGTTCGTGCCATGCTTCTTGAGCATCCGGAAATTGATACCAACCAGACGCTGATTGTTAACTTCAACAGCTTTGCTGAATCCAGTCTGGATTTCTTTATCTACACCTTTACCAAAACCACTGATTGGGTGAAATTCCACGAGATCAAGCAGGATGTACTGCTGAAAGTGCTGAATATCATCCACGAAAAGGGTGGCGACTGTGCCTTCCCGACCCGCACGCTGCATCTGGACTCGGTGCCGCCGCAACTGGCTGGTACGGTTCCGGCTCAACGCTGATCAGGTTTTAGCCCAGGGCTGACAAGGCCTGCCCGGCTAATAAGAGGGTCTGAACTGTATTCTGCAGGTCAGGCCCCGTCTTCCAGAATGGCTCTTCTGACAGTTCAATAGCTATAATCAATAGCCCTCTTTGAAAAGATCAATTTAACTAATCAGAAGCATATCCCTACTATAGTTCCTGTTCCCAACACACAACATTATTGATGGAGCAGGACATGATCAACACTGAAATCAAACCCTTTGCAGCAACCGCTTTTAAACAAGGCGAGTTCGTAGAAATCACCGAAGCCGATGTTAAAGGCAAGTGGGCTGTATTCTTCTTCTACCCAGCCGATTTTACTTTCGTATGTCCAACTGAACTGGGCGACGTGGCTGACAAATACGAAGAACTGCAGAAGCTGGGCGTCGAAGTATTCTCAGTGTCTACCGACACTCACTTCTGCCACAAAGCATGGCACGACAGCTCTGAAACCATCGGCAAGATCAACTACTACATGGTTGGCGACCAGACCGGCACCATCACCAACAACTTCGGTGTAATGCGTGAAGGTCAGGGCCTGGCAGACCGCGCCACGTTCCTGGTTGACCCACAGGGTGTAATCCAGGCAATGGAAATCACTGCAGAAGGCATCGGCCGTGATGCAGATGACCTGCTGCGCAAAGTGAAAGCGGCTCAGTACGTGGCTGCCCACCCAGGTGAAGTGTGCCCGGCTAAGTGGAAAGAAGGCGAAGCGACGTTAGCTCCGTCCCTCGATCTGGTTGGCAAAATCTGATTTGGCTTCCCCAGAGAGCGAATCGCGACGTTGTTTTCTTGCTTGGCCCTTCGCCTACCTATGCGGTATGTCTCGGGTCCTCGCGCGAAAACGCCTTGCGCTTCATCTCTCCGGCTTTGCCAAATGCAGCCGGCTTCGGGCCGGCACTGTAAATGCAACACCCGGCTCCGGTTTTCCGGAGCCGTTTTAAAAATATTCAATCGGACGGTATTTCCATGCTTGATGCAAATATGAAACAACAATTAGGCACCTACCTGAACAATCTGCGTAATCCGATTGAACTGCAGGTGTCTGTTAATGATTCGCCAAAATCCAAAGAACTGGAAACTCTGGCGCGTGAAATCGCAGAACTGAATAATCAGATTTCCCTGACGGTGACCAACGAAAAAATCGGTGGCCGTTCTCCGGTAATGACCATTGCCAAAGCGGGCAGCGAAGCCCGTGTGGCTTTTGCCGGTGTGCCAATGGGCCACGAGTTTACCTCGCTGGTGCTGGCTTTATTACAGGCGGGCAGTCACCCGTCGAAAGAAGATCAGGCGTTGCAGGATCAGGCAAAATCCCTGAGCCGCCCCCTGAATTTTGAAGTTTATGTATCGCTGTCGTGCCACAACTGTCCTGATGTTGTGCAGGCGGTGAATTTAATGGCCGCGCTGAATCCGAACGTGACAGCCACCATGATCGACGGCGGCGTATTTCCGGACGAAGTGAAAGAACGCAACATTATGGCCGTACCGTCGCTGTACCTGAACGGCGAAGTGCTGGCCAACGGTAAAATGACGCTGGCGGAAATCCTCAATAAAGTGGATGACGACGCCGATGCCAAAGCTGCGGCGGCGCTGGCTGATAAAGATCCGTTTGATGTGCTGGTGGTTGGCGGTGGTCCGGCGGGATCTTCAGCGGCAATTTACGCCGCGCGTAAAGGCATCCGTACCGGTCTGCTGGCTGAGCGCTTTGGTGGCCAGGTAGCTGACACGGTCGGCATCGAAAACTTTATTTCCGTGCCATACACCGAAGGACCAAAGCTGGTCGCTCATCTGGAAGAACACGTTAAAGAATACGACGTGGATGTAATGAAAACTCAGAAAGCCGTGGCGGTGCGCAAAACCGATTCCGGTTTAACCGAAGTTGAATTAGAAAACGGTGCGGTACTGGCGGGTAAATCCGTCATTCTCGCCACCGGTGCACGCTGGAGAGAAATGAACGTACCCGGCGAGCAGGAATACAAAGCCAAAGGTGTATGCTTCTGCCCACACTGCGATGGCCCGTTATTTAAAGGCAAACGCGTTGCAGTGATCGGTGGTGGTAACTCCGGTATCGAAGCCGCCATTGACCTCGCCGGACTTGTTGAGCACGTCACCGTACTGGAATTTTCCGATGTGCTGCGTGCCGATGCCGTGCTGGTGAAAAAAGCCGAAGCCACCGCCAATATCGACATTATTAAAATGGCGATGACCACTGAAGTGATTGGCGATGGTGAGCGGGTAACAGCGATTAAATACCAGGACCGTAATACCGGAGAAAGCCATGTGATCGAACTGGCGGGTATCTTCGTACAGATTGGTCTGGTGCCGAATACCGAATTCCTGAAAGGAACGGTCGAGCTGACTGAGCGTGGCGAGATTATTATCGACGGCCATGGCCAGACCAATGTACCGGGCGTATTCGCCGCCGGTGACTGCACCAACGTGGCGTACAAGCAGATTATTATTTCGATGGGCGCAGGGGCAACGGCTGCACTGGGTTCCTTCGATTACTTAATCCGCAACTGAGCGACCGCATAATTTAAAAATTCAGCACCCTGAATGCTTGTTGGGAACAGACAAGCAGCCCGCGGCCCGGTAGCAATGATTGCTGCCGGGCCGTTTTTGTTTTTAATTGCATCAAAGTGGACTGCAGAAAACGCTGACTGGCCGGTAATCCCGGCCAGATTGTTCAGTAGAGCTCTTCGTCGCGCAGCTGGGCGCTCATGCCGTCGCAACTTTCTGACCATGCGCTGAGCCACTCTGGCAGCGGTGGTGATTGCGGATCAAGGTTCATCTCAGCGATAAACTCCTGCGGGTCAATCAGCCCTTTTGCCGAACGGAACAGGCCACGCATCATCACCACGCCAATCACGCGTTCTTTGCGCATAAAACGGTGTTCAACAAAGACCCATTTATCATCCCAGCCGAGCATTCGGCTGTGAATTTCAAAGGCTTCAAACAGCCGCAGCTCACGGCGGAATTTTCCCCAGACATCACCGACAATCGGAAACGCTTTATGGCGCAGAGCCACTTTGTAGGCGCCGCTGCGTAATACGTAATCCATACGCCCGACATCGGCCATGGTGAAGTAACGGCCATTGGTTACATGGCGGTTAAAATCCAGATCCAGCGGCCATACGCGCATTTTCACCACGGTGGTGTCGAGGCCGCCGACCGGCTTGCGCCACGGGCGGCGCAGCAACATCAATAACAAACGGAACCAGAGATTCATCTTCACTTTCCTACTGATTAAACAGGCGGGCAGTCTAAGGCTTGCGGTTTCGACGTTGTATATGCATAAATGACTTGTTTCATGCGAAAACTGCAATGGAGGCATTATGCACGTTACTTTGCTGCTGGCTGACCAGTGTTCTGCGGCCAGTGCGACCATGGCGCAGGAGATTTTTTATGCCGCCAATTTGTTTTCCGGTCAGGATAAACCGCTGTTTGAGCTGCGTACGGTGTCGCTGGATGGTTTGCCGGTAGCAACGTCAGCCGGTCAGCAGCTGAGCGTGGACGGTGGGATAACTGATATCCACCAGACCGATCTGATTGTAATTCCGGGGTTTCTCTTCAGTCTGCAGCAGGCAATGCCGGAGTTTGATCGTTACCGGGCCTGGCTGAGAGAGCGTTACCGGCAAGGCGCGACGATTGCCACCATGTGTAATGCAACATTTTTACTGGCCGAAAGTGGTCTTGCCGATGGCATGCGGGTGACGACTCACTGGGCTTTTGCCGGGCTGTTCCGGCGCAGCTTTCCGCAGGTCAGGCTGGATGAGCAGCAAATGCTGTGCGAAGACGGTCAGCTGATCAGCAGCGGCGGAGCGACAGCCGTTATGGATCTGCTGCTGCATCTTATACGCCGTTTTGCATCGTTAGAGCTGGCACAAACCTGCAGCCGTTATTTATTAATCGACAATGTCCGCAGCGTGCAAAGCCCGTATGCCTTATGGGCCGCGCCGAAAAATCACAGCGATCAGGATATTCTGAAAGTACAGAACTGGCTGGACGAACACTTTGCCGGAGCGCTGGTCATCGATGAGCTGGCCAGTCGTTTCGGCTTTGGCGTGCGTAACTTTAAACGGCGTTTCAAAGAGGCGACGGGGCAGGCTCCGCTGGCTTATCTGCAGGCACTGCGCATAGAAAAAGCCAAGCAACTGATTGAATCGACCCGTATGACGATTGACAGCATCACGCTGGCGGTTGGGTATGAAGACAGCAACTCATTCCGTCGTCTGTTTCGCCAGCGGGTAGGGTTGTCGCCAGCGGCCTATCGTAAACAGTTTCAGCCAAAGGTCAGAGCGCAGCCGTCTGATTAACAACTAACGTATTGCATTATGATATACATTGTATATCATGAAGTTCTCTTCAATCTTAGTGGGTTTCAGACGTCGTGGATAAGGCAAAGGTCGATGCCGTAAAAGGCAGTCGCAGTAAAAAGGCCAAAGCTGTTAAGAATGATGCGCAGCTGCTTATCCGAATTAATGGCGAAGAGCGGGAGCAGTTTCTTGCTCTGTGCGAAGAGCTGGATACCAGTGCCGCCCGTGAAGTCCGACGATTTATCCGCAGCTTTATCCGGAAAAATCAGCAGATTGATGACTAACAGTGCGTAATTGCACATCTCAAGATAAAGAAGGAATTTATTATGTCTAAGAAAGTATCCAAAAAAGTCGTTAGCCTGAAAAAAGAGATCAAAGCGCGTAAGGCCAAAATCTCTAAGCAGGAAGGCAAGCTGAAGTCTCTGAAGAAAAAACTGAAGAAAGCCGCTTAATATCTCCCGGCTTTAAACAAAAAAGCGGCATCATGGATGTCGCTTTTTTTATGCGTCACACGTCAGGATCTTAGCTGCGAGTTGCGCAGAAAAACCTGCTCAAATTGTTTAATGTTCTGCTGAATATAATCAATAAACGCTTTCATGGCGGGGGTTGGATGCTTGGCCTGAGGATACACCACGCACCAGCTGCGGCGCAGTGGAAAACCGGCAACATCCAGCACCTTTAACGTGCCGAGTTCCAGTTCCGGCAGAATGCTGAGTTTGGGCAGTACGGCCACACCAAGACCGGCAATCACTGCATGTTTAACGGCATCGTTGGAGCCGATTTCCATGCTGGGCTTCAGCCGCAGGCGCTGCTGCTGACAATGCACTTCCAGCGCCAGACGGCTGCCGGAACCGGCTTCCCGCATCAGCAGATGACTGTCGAGAAACTCCTGTGCTGTTACGTTGTGCTGCTGCAACAGCGGATGCTCTGCCGGTACAACCGGCACCAGCTCGTTATTCAGAAACGGCAGTGAGGCCAGCGGCTTTTCGGTCGGCACCATCCCCATAATCACCAGATCATCGCTGTTATCGTTCAGGCGCTGGATGGCGGCGGCACGGTTGACCACGCGTACGCTGACGTTGATCTGCGGATACAGATTGAGAAACGCCCGCAGCAGATACGGCACCACATATTGCGCGGTATTCACCGCCACCAGTTTCAGCTCACCAGCCACTTTACCGTCCAGTTCGGCCAGCTCGGTCTGTAGTTTGCGCAATTCGCCGAAAATGCCGTTCACGCTCTGAGCCAGCTTTTCCGCTGCCGCAGTGGTAAACAAACGGCGGCCCACGTATTCAAACAGTGGCATGCCGAGCGCCTGCTCCAGTTGCCGCATCTGGCTGCTGACGGCCGGTTGAGTCAGGCCCAGCATCTCGCCCGCCTTACTGTAACTTTTCAGCTCGTATACTGCGTCGAACACCTGCAATTGGCGAAAAGTCAGTCGGCTGGCTAATTTTTGCACGCTGAGCGGCATGTTAGTTTGCTCTTGGGTTGTTATCTATAAGTAATACCTTATAGATTGGGAAAGAAATATCAATTTTTGCTTTGATCTTGAGTTGTCTAAGCTGGATTCACCCTTTCACTCCGGGACTACGAACGAGGAGTTCCCCATGCTGAAGAAAGTTCTTATTGCTAACCGCGGCGAGATTGCCGTCCGTATCGTGCGCGCCTGCGCCGAAATGGGCATCCGCTCGGTGGCTATCTATACCGAACCGGACCGCTACGCTCTGCATGTTAAGCGCGCGGACGAAGCTTATATGCTGGGTGAAGATCCATTGGCCGGTTATCTCGATCCGCTGCGCATTGTGAATCTGGCATTGGAAACCGGCTGCGATGCCATTCATCCGGGCTACGGCTTTTTGTCAGAGAACGCTGAGTTTGCCCGCTTGTGTGAGCAGAAAGGCGTCACCTTTATTGGCCCCAAATCGGACGTTATCCACAAAATGGGTGATAAGACCCAGGCGCGTGATTCCATGCGCGCTGCTGGCGTACCTATTACTCCGGGGTCCGATGGCAACCTGGCCGATCTCGACGAAGCTCTTAAACTGGCCGCTGAAATCGGTTATCCGGTGATGCTGAAAGCCACTTCCGGTGGCGGCGGTCGTGGTATCCGCCGTTGTGATTCTGCCGATGATTTAAAAGCCCAGTACCCGCGGGTTATTTCCGAAGCCACCAAAGCCTTCGGTTCGGCCGATGTGTTTATGGAAAAGTGCATCGTTAACCCGCGTCATATTGAGGTACAGATTCTGGCTGACAGCCACGGCAATGTGGTGCACCTGTACGAGCGTGACTGCTCTATTCAGCGCCGTAACCAGAAGCTGATCGAGATAGCGCCAAGCCCACAGTTAACGCCGGAGCAGCGTCAGTACATTGGTGGACTGGCAGTAAAAGCCGCCGCCGCCGTCGGCTACGAAAATGCCGGAACGGTTGAGTTCCTGCTGACCGGCAACGAAGTGTATTTCATGGAAATGAATACCCGCGTGCAGGTCGAGCACACTATTACCGAGCAGATTACCGGGGTGGATATCGTGCGTGAGCAGCTGCGCATTGCCGCAGGCCTGCCGCTCAGTTATCGCCAGGAAGATATTGCCTATCGCGGTTTTGCCCTGCAGTTTCGTATTAACGCCGAAGATCCGAAAAACGATTTCCTGCCAAGTTTTGGCCGTATTTCTCACTACTACGCGCCGGGTGGGCCGGGAGTCCGGGTCGATACCGCCATTTATACCGGCTATGAAATTCCACCGTATTACGACTCCATGTGTTTAAAACTGGTGGTTTGGGCACTGACCTGGGAAGAGGTGATTGCCCGTGGTCAGCGTGCATTGGATGACATGCGCCTGCATGGCATTAAAACCACCGCCAATTATTACCAGCAAATTCTCAGTAACGCCGATTTTAAACGGGCGGAATTCGACACCAGCTTTGTGCCGACCCATCCGGAATTATTGAATTATTCAGAAAAACGTCACCCCAGCGAAGTTGCGCTGGCCATTGCCGCAGCCATTGCCGCACACGCCGGCTGGTAATCCGCAGGAGGAATGAATGATGAGTAACGTGAAAAAAATTGAAGTCACCGATGTGGTTCTGCGCGATGCGCACCAGTCGCTGATCGCGACCCGTATGCGTACCGAAGACATGCTGCCGATCTGCGACAAGCTGGATAAAGTCGGCTACTGGTCACTGGAAGTCTGGGGTGGTGCCACCTTTGATGCCTGTGTTCGTTTTCTTAAAGAAGATCCGTGGGAGCGTCTGCGCCAGCTGAAAAAAGCACTGCCCAATACCCGCCTGCAAATGTTACTGCGCGGACAGAACCTGCTCGGTTATCGCCATTACGCCGATGACGTGGTGGAAGCCTTTGTGCAAAAAGCGGCGGATAACGGCATTGATGTATTCCGTGTATTCGATGCACTGAACGATCTGCGTAACATTGAAACCGCGATGAAAGCCGTCAAAAAAGCCGGCAAACATGCGCAGGGCACCATCTGCTATACCACCAGTCCGGTACACACGCCGGCCTTATTTGTAGAGCAGGCCAAAGCCATGCAGGCCATGGGCGCCGATTCGATTGTCATTAAAGATATGGCCGGTCTGCTCACCCCGTACGGCACCTATGAATTGGTCAAAGCCATTAAAGCCGCCATTGATGTGCCGCTGGTTATTCACAGCCACTCCACCGCCGGTCTGGCACCGCTGTGTCAGCTGAAAGCGATTGAAGCCGGTGCCGACCGTATCGACACCGCGATTTCTTCGTTTGCTTCAGGCACCAGTCATCCGGCGACCGAGTCGCAGGTCGCGGCATTAAAAGGCACCGAATACGACACTGGTCTGGATCTGGAATTACTGGGTGAAATTGCCGATTACTTTCGTGAAGTGCGTAAAAAATATCACCAGTTTGAAAGTGAATTTACCCGCGAAGATGTCTCCGTGCAGATCAATCAGGTGCCGGGCGGCATGATGTCCAACCTGGCCAATCAGCTGAAAGAGCAGAACGCGCTGGATAAAATCCGTGAGGTATTTGCCGAAATTCCACGCGTACGGGAAGACCTGGGTTTTCCTCCGCTGGTAACGCCCACCTCACAAATTGTTGGCACCCAGGCGGTGTACAACGTGCTGGCAGGTCAGCGCTATAAAACCATCACTAACGAAGTTAAGCGTTACCTGCAGGGTGGTTACGGTGCCGCACCGGCTGCAGTTAATGCCGAGCTGCAGAAAAAAGCCATTGGCAACGAAAGCGTTAACGATGGCCGTCCGGCAGATTTATTAAGCCCGGAAATGAACAAACTGCGTGACGATATCGGCACTCTGGCGCAAAGCGAAGAAGATGTACTGACCTTTGCCATGTTCCCGGATCTGGGTCGTGAATTCCTGCAGCAACGTGCCGATGGCACCCTGAAGCCGGAAGAGCTGCTGCCGCTTGATCAGAAGGGCAAAGGTCGCATGGCTGAATCGATGGCGACCGAATTCCGCATTGATGTACACGGCGAAAGCTACGAAGTGGCTATTACCGGGGTCGGTGATTCCGGTGCCGGTAAGCGCAAGCTGTATCTGTCGCTGGATGGTATGCCGGAAGAAGTGATTTTTGAATCACTCAACGAATACGTCGCCGAAGGTAGCAGCGGCCGTAAGCGTGCGACGCAACCGGGCCACGTCAGTGCCGCCATGCCGGGCAATATCGTCGAAGTGCTGGTGAAAGAAGGTGACAGCGTGGAAGCCGGGCAGTCGGTATTAATTGCCGAAGCAATGAAAATGGAAACCGAGGTTCATGCCAATATCGCCGGTACAGTGCAGGCGGTGCATGTCAGCAAAGGCGACCGGGTAACACCGGGAGAAGTGCTGATTGAAATCGGCTGATACCAAAGCGGATTGTTGTGTCTTCAGCGGCACAACAGTCCGCTGAGAAAATCATGTTTCTTGCGGAGGGAATACCGTATTCTTAGCGCCGTTGATAAGGGGAATTGCAGTGGAAAAATTGATACGTGGCGTACTGAATTTTAAGCAGAATGTGTATCCGCAACAGAAAGACCTGTTTGGTGCGCTGGCCGACGATGGCCAGAATCCGGATGTACTGTTTATTACCTGCTCGGACTCCCGTATAGACCCGAATATGGTTACCGGCTCAGCCCCAGGTGATCTGTTTATCTGTCGCAATGCCGGTAATATTATTCCTCCGCATTCCAACGAAACCGGTGGTATGACGGCCTCTATTGAATACGCCGTTGCCGTACTGGGTGTGCGCCATATTATTGTTTGCGGCCATACCGACTGCGGCGCGATCAAGGGCGCATTGGATATGACCAAACTTAAAGGCCTGCCGCACGTTAAAGAGTGGTTGGGTCATTGCCGTTCAGCAATGGAAATTGTGCGTGAACGTAACGGCATTCCATCCGATCAGTGCCTTGAAAGCGAACACCTGAACGAAGCCATCGAAGAAAACGTATTACAGCAGGTACAGCATCTGCGTACGCATCCGGTCGTTGCCGCCAAACTGGCGACGAAAAAAGTCAGCATTCATGGTTGGGTATACGACATTAAAAGCGGCGGTATTCGCTGCTGCAGTCATAACAGCGATACCTTTAACGATTTTTCTGCACACTATGCGGAGATCATTGAACGGGTTGCTGATTGATCCGCGCAACATTCAGTATCTGTCCCGTTCATACTTCGACATGTTTCCGTTCGCCTCGTCGGTACTGAGCTTGTCGACCCTTCGACTTGATCCCGTTCGTCCTGAGCCTGTCGAAGGGCAGGCTCAAGATAATATGTAGAAGGGCAACGCCAAATCTGTTTGTTAAACCCTTCGACTTGATCCCGTTCGTCCTGAGCCTGTCGAAGGGCGCGCTCAGGGTGACCGGTTTTTATTTGAACACCGTTCATACTTCGACTTTGATCTCGTCGGTCT